>CENP01131162.1_pt1 | contig 32360 bp, 30 predicted proteins | sample 361281 | NCBI WGS metagenome assembly CENP01 (sample SAMEA2591122, study PRJEB7988) | marine metagenome | biome: marine biome (ENVO:00000447); feature: deep chlorophyll maximum layer (ENVO:xxxxxxxx); material: saline water (ENVO:00002010), including plankton (ENVO:xxxxxxxx) | depth 70 m | reverse complement strand
GCCTCTGATTTAGCTTGTGCCTTATGCAATAGTATAGATTCAACAATTTGATCGCCTACTCTATGATATGGATTTAATGAAGTCATTGGCTCTTGAAAAATCATTGAAATTTTATTCCCTCTGATTTGTCTTAATGAGGTTTTATTGGCGCTGAGAATTTCTTCTCCATCAAAGATAATCGAGGATTGCTCACTATATGAAGCCTTAGGTTCTGGCAGTAAGCGCATAATAGACATCGCTGTAACAGATTTGCCTGATCCAGACTCGCCAACGAGGCCAACAATCTGATTTTCATTAATTGATAAATTTAAATTCTTCACAGCAGAAAATTTAGCTTTCCTAACTTGGAAACTTATAGATAAATTAGAAATTTGAAGCAATGGTTTCATTATTTTAAAAAGTTTTTATATGTTTTCAGCAAATCTTTTGTTGCATCTTTTGCAGCTTTTAAAGCGGTCATATTAACAAAACCATGAATAAGATGGGGATAATGAACTTGCTGTACTTCATTTCCAATATTATCAAGCAACCTGGCATACGCCTCTCCCTCATCGCTCAAAGGATCAAAACCCGCAGTGATGATTAAGGTTTTTGGAAGACTTACTTCTGGGTCAATGGATAGGTTAAACACTGGATCATGCAGATTTTCGCTTGAGTACATTAATTGCTCCCAAAACCAAATCATTGCTTTTTGGCTTAAAAAAAATCCGCTATCAAAATCAGCCTGAGATTTGGAGTTGCATAATGGATCTGTCATTGGGTATATGAGGCATTGCGACATAGGTAATTCAAATTTATTAATAGCTCTGTATGTTGAAAGAGATGCAGCAAGATGGGCTCCAGCACTATCACCGCAAAGGCTAATATCACTGATAGGCAGATTCAATTCTTTTCCAAGCCATTCAAGAGCAAAGTTTGCATCTTGCAATGAAGACGGAAATTTATTTTCGGGTGCTAATCTGTAATCAAGCGAAAATATATTTGTTCCAATTTCTGCAGCAAAAAATTGTAAGGCAGCGTCATGACTTTCGATGCCACCCAATACATAGCCCCCTCCATGAAAATATAAAATTGGTGAACTGCTTGTAAGCGTCTCTGGACAATATTGTCTGATCTTCAAGTGTCCAAATTCAGTTGGCAAGACATGATCTTTTATTTTGATAGGCATGTTTGGTTTAGAGCTAAGTGGAAGCCCCTCAATCATAAATTCTCTTATTTCTTGGGCAGAATCAAAAGAGCTTGGGTCATCCAACCCATCAACTTGTAATGATTGCAGTCCTAAAAAAATCTGAGTTTGAAAATCGAGAATTTGATTATTAATAACAGTGCTTTTTTGAAAAGTTATACACCGCAATAACCAAACTGGAAGCAAAAAGAAAATTTTTAAAAATAATTTAATAGCCATGGTTTCTTTTATAATGCTTCAATGAATTTAAAGATCTTATTATACTCGTTTGTTTTTCTATCCGGATTTATATTTAGTAATACTCAGTTTGAACAGAAAGATATATTAAATGTTGATGAGGCCTTTGTTGTAAATACATTAATTGAAGAGAATAAAATTCTAATATCTTGGGACATTAAGCCTGGATATTATCTATATAAAAAATCGATTTTAATTAAGGCAGGTAAAGATTATCTTAAGTATAAATACATATTAAAGAATGAATTGAAGATATCTGATGAGTTTTTTGGCGAGTCCATTATTTTAAAAGGCGCTATACAGGTTGTTGCTGAGCTATCAGATGTTAATCTGCGCAGTCTAAGTAACATAGAGGTAATTTACCAAGGTTGCGCAGAAGGAAAGTACTGTTATCCAAAAAGAGTCAAAAGTATATAAAATCGTATAAATTCATAGAAAAACACTATAAAATCCAAAAAAATGAAAATATTAGTAATACATGGTCCTAATTTAAATTTGCTTGGCGTTCGTGAGCCTGAAGTTTATGGCTCAGTAACAATGGAAGAAATTAATGAAGGTTTAGAAGAAAAAGCACGATCTTATAATATTGAGCTTGAGGCCTTTCAAAGTAATGCTGAGCATGAGATTGTTACAAAGCTTCAGGATTCAATGAATCATATAGATTTCATAATAATTAATCCTGGAGCACTAACTCATACCAGCATTGCAATTAGAGACTCCCTGCTCGGGATTGGAATTCCATTTTATGAAGTTCATATATCTAATATCTTTGCAAGAGAGGAGTTTAGACATAAATCCTATTTTTCTGATATTGCAAATGGGGTGATTTGCGGACTTGGGACTCAGGGATATGACCTAGCTCTTAGACATATTATTGATAACTTTAAGGATGAGAAATAATGGATATTAGAAAAATTAAAAAATTGATAGAGATGCTGCAAGACTCTGATTTGACTGAAATTGAGGTCCAAGAAGGCGAAGAGTCAGTAAGAATTGTTCGTGGAAGCGCTAAACCATTCGAAGTTAAAACTACTTCAATATCCCCAGCCTCAGTTAACGTTCTTTCAGAAAATAATGAGGTAGCGGCAAATGAATCAGGGTCGCCAATCAAATCCCCTATTGTTGGGACCTTTTATAGAAAGCCAGCGCCAGATAAACCTCCTTTTGTTGAGATTGGCAGCCATGTTAATGCCGGTGATGTTGTCTGTATAGTGGAGGCAATGAAGATGATGAATGAAATTAAATCAGAATTTACTGGCAAGGTCTCCGCTATTAATATTGACGATGGCGAGCCTGTTGAATTTGATCAATCTCTAATTGTCATAGGGTAATGTCAAAAAAAATTCTAATTGCCAATCGAGGGGAAATTGCTCTGCGAGCTCTTAGAGCATGCAAAGAGCTAGATCTAAAAACGGTAGCAATATACTCATCAGGAGATAAAGAGCTCAAACACTTGAGGTTGGCTGATGAAACTGTGTGTGTTGGACCCGCGAGCCCTTTGGAAAGTTATCTTAATATTCCTTCAATTCTTTCAGCTGCTGAGCTCACAAGATCAGATGCAATATACCCTGGCTATGGGTTTCTTGCAGAAGATGCAGATTTTGCTGAAAGATGTGAAGCTAGCGGATTTATATTCATTGGCCCCTCTTCAGATGTTATTCGCCAAATGGGAGATAAAATTACGGCAAAAGGTTTAGCTGAAGAATCAAATATTCCTATAGTACCTGGTTACAAGGGAAAAATACCTGAAACTGATAAAGCTATAAAAAAAATAGCTGCAGGAGTTGGTTATCCTCTGATCATTAAAGCATCTGCAGGTGGTGGTGGAAGAGGAATGAGAGTTGTCCATGAGGAATCTGAATTGATTGCATCGCTCCAGCTTACTAAGCAAGAGGCAAAGAATGCTTTTGGAAATGACACCATATATTTTGAAAAATTTATTCAAAACCCTCGTCATATAGAAGTTCAAATTGTAGCTGATGGAAAAGGAAATGCTATTCATCTTGGAACAAGAGATTGCAGCATGCAAAGAAGGCACCAAAAAATTATAGAAGAGGCTCCAGCTCTTGATATCCATCAAAAATCTTTAGAAACCACATTACAAGCTTGCTTAACATTATGTAAAAATATTCAGTATTCTGGAGTAGGTACACTTGAGTTTCTATATGAGAACAGTAAATTTTATTTCATTGAAATGAATACTAGAATCCAAGTTGAGCACCCTGTTTCTGAAATGATTACTGGTTTTGATATTGTCAAAGCGCAGTTAAAAATTGCTTTGGGGATGGAGCTACCTCTTGATCAGCAAGAGATTATTTTCCGTGGTCATGCAATGGAGTGTAGAATAAATGCAGAAGATCCAGAAACCTTTGTTCCTTCGCCTGGGGTTATCAATAAAATGCATCCTCCAGGTGGGTTTGGGGTGAGGTTTGATTCGCATATCTATTCAGGGTATGTTGTACCTCCTCACTACGACTCACTACTCGCAAAAATTATTACAACTGCAAATACAAGAAAGTCTTGTATCAAAAGGATGTTAAGTGCTTTAGATGAGTTTTTTGTAGAAGGTATAAGCACAAATCATTCCTTGCATCAAAAACTCTTGGAAGACAAAACATTTTGTAAGAATGAGCATAATATCAATTATCTTGAAGGATCTTTTTTAGAAAAATGAGCGCTAAAGAATATAATCCGACTGAAGTAGAAAATCTAATTCAGGAATCATGGAAGCAAGATAATTCATACAAAGCTTCGCCCTCAGAAACAAAAGAAAAATTTTATTGTCTTTCAATGTTTCCTTACCCTTCTGGAAAATTACACATGGGTCATGTTCGCAATTATACGATTGGAGATGTGATTTCTAGATTTAAGAGAATGCAAGGCTTTAATGTCTTTCAGCCAATGGGGTGGGACGCATTCGGTCTTCCAGCAGAAAATGCAGCTATAAAAAATAAAGTTGATCCTCAAAGTTGGACTGAACAAAATATTGAAAATATGAAGTCACAATTAAAAAGATTGGGTTTTAGCTATGATTGGTCGAAAGAGCTGAAAACTTGTGATCCTAATTATTTCCGATGGGAGCAAGAAATTTTTACCTTGCTTCACAAACAAGGTCTTGTGTATAGAAAAAAATCCTTAGTTAATTGGGATCCTGTTGATGAAACAGTTTTAGCAAATGAGCAAGTGATTGATGGTAAAGGATGGAGATCTGGAGCAACTGTTGAGCTCAAAGAAATTGATCAATGGTTTTTAAAAATTACTGATTATGCTGATGAATTGCTTGCATCAATTGAAAATTTAGATTGGCCAGAAAATGTCAAATCTATGCAAAAAAACTGGATTGGTAAGTCATTTGGTTCAGAAATAAAATTTTCTTTAATTGACGAAAAAGAGTTAACTGCCTTTACCACAAGAATTGATACTATTTATGGGGTAACTTATATAGCTATTTCTCCAAATCATCCTCTAGCCCAGAGTCTTGCAAGTGAAAGTCCAGAAATTAATGAATTCATAAAAAAATGTAACGAAACCAAAATGGCAGAAGCTGATATGGCTAAGGCAGAAAAATTAGGACTAAAAACAGATTTAAAGGTTAAACATCCTTTCTTAAATACCAACCTCGATGTATGGATCGCGAACTATGTTTTGATGGATTATGGAACTGGAGTAGTAATGGGTGTTCCTGCTCATGATGAAAGAGATTATGAATTTGCTCAAAAATACAATATTGAAATTAAAAAAGTTATTGAGTGTGACGAATTGCCATCTCCAAAGAAAGGGGCTCTTATTAATTCTGATAATTTTACCGGTCTGGAATCAGATGATGCAATTAAGAATATTAATAACTACTTAGAAAAGAATGATATTGGTAAAAGCATAGAAAATTTTAGACTCAGAGACTGGGGAGTAAGCAGACAGAGATTTTGGGGTTGCCCAATACCTGTTATCTATGAGGATGGGGAGCCTATTTTTCTAGAAAACAAAGACCTACCAGTAAAGCTACCTAAAATCGAGGAGGGAGAATCTCCCAAACCTTTAAGTCAGAATAAAGCTTTCTTCGATTTAGGACCCGGCAAAATTCGCGAGGTAGATACCTTTGATACTTTTGTAGATTCATCATGGTATTACGCAAGATTTACAGCAGCAGATAATAACGACAAAGCATTAGATGAAATTTCGAAGTATTGGCTTCCTGTTGATCTATATATTGGAGGGATTGAGCACGCAATATTACATCTTCTTTATTCAAGATTCTTTCATAAGGCAATGAGAGATATGGGTCTGGTTGATGGCGATGAGCCTTTTAAAAAACTTCTTACACAGGGCATGGTGCTAAAAGATGGATACAAAATGTCAAAATCCAAAGGTAATACCGTAGACCCACAAAAATTTATTGACCAATATGGAGCTGACACAATCAGACTTTATATGATGTTTACCTCTCCACCAGAACAGTCGCTGGAATGGTCGGATACAGCAATTGAGGGCTCATACAGATTCCTAAAGCGCATATGGAATCTTTTGTCAGAAAGAAAACAATTTACTGAAAAGCAACCAGATGAATTTACAAAACATGAGCTTGAGCTCCGTCAAAAAAGTCATAAAACTCTAAAAAAAGTTACTCATGATTATGCTGAACGCAATTCATTTAATACAGCAATTGCATCAATAATGGAGTTATTGAATGCAGTTCCAGAGTCATTTAAAGCGAATGATGCAACCATAGCTCAAAGATTCTGTTTAGATGAGGTGATTCAATTTACATTAAAAATGTTATCGCCAATTACCCCTCATATTAGTCTTTATTTATGGAAAGAATATTCGGAATCTGATGGCGATGATTTTGAAAATTCTTGGCCAATTTATAATGAAGAGTTTCTTCAATTAGAAGATTTTCAACTCATTATTCAGATCAATGGAAAGGTTCGAGGCAAAGAAAATGTATCTGTTGATATAGAGCAAGATGAATTAGAGGTGCTAGCAAAGGCAAATGAAAATGTTAAAAAAATTCTAGCTAACCAGCCCATAAAAAAGGTAATCTATGTAAAAGAAAAATTAATTAATTTTGTAATTTAAATGAACTACATAACTCCTTTCGACGACTATCCAATTCATCAGGCAATAGAGCCCATTACTATTCCAGGGCCCACGGATAGAAATTTTTATGACAGATATTTTTTCAATGGTATGGATCCTGAAAATGAGTATATTTTTGAAATAGGTATAGCACTCTATCCAAATAGACATGTGATGGATGCGCATTTCAGTATTTCATACAAAGGAAAGCAATATTCATTTCATGCGAGTCAGCGCATAGATCAAAATAGAGTGCCAATCAACATTGGTCCTATGCGCCTAACAATTAATGAACCTATGAGTGAACTTACATTCTCTTTAAAAGATCCTGATAACAAGTTAAATTGTAATCTTAAGTTCTCAGCTAATTCTGTTGCTCATCAAGAGCCTCGATCCCTTCTGATGGAGGGCACCAGAACGATAATGAATACCATTAGATTCACTCAACTAGGTAAATGGACAGGCGAAATATCAACAGAGGCTGGAACACTCAATCCTAAAGCAATATATGGAATTAGAGATAGGTCATGGGGTGTCAGACCGGTGGGAGAGCCAGAAGGTGGAGCGCCTGGAATGCTAAACCAAGAACCTGGGGTATATTGGTGTTGGGCTCCTGTCCACTTTGATGGATTCTGCACACAATTTGGAACATTTGAAGATAGGGATGGTAATACAACTCAAATTTCTGGACATAAATTACCTTTATATGAAGATATGACTTCTGCTCCATCTGAAATTGAGGTTGAAACTATTCACTCTCTTCATCACTCTGTGAAATGGCAAAAAGGCTCACGTTGGGCAACCGGAGCAAATATATCGGGCATGCTGAAAAATAAAGAAAAGTTTGATCTTGAGCTTGAAACAATTGGTCCAATATTCTTTTGCAAAGGCATTGGGTACCAGCATGATGAGTGGAAACATGGAATTTGGAGAGGTGAAAGCGAAACAGGTTATGAAGTTTGGGATTTGTCTGCCATTGATCCAGGAGATTATACTTTTTTTCATACACACCAAATTGCAAAGGCTACATTAGGCTCAGAAAAAGGTATTGGAATGCTTGAGAACTTAGTCGTTGGAAGACATGATCCATCTGGATTTGAAGATTTTTTTGATGGAGCAAAATAAATTTAATAAGTATTTTTTAATACTCATATCTTCTTTTTCAATCTATAGCTGTCAGTTTGACTGGATTGAAAAGCGAGAAATATCTCTAAATAAGATTGAGTTTGGGTCAAATGTAAGAGATTCATTTAAACAAAAATCATTAAAATATTTTTCTCAAAATCAATCTAGTAATAATTACAGCCTCGATATATCCAATCTTCAATTTAAAAAGAAAAATTTTTATGGTGGCTCTGCTGCAAGGGCAAAACAGATAGAAATTGTTGGCCAGCTGGAATTCAGCTTCACCAACCTGGAATCTACTAAAAGTGGCATATTAGAAATTGCAGGCTGGATTCCTGTGAATGAAAACAATCCGCAAGCTGAAATGATGGCGCAGAGAAAAATTACCGACGAGTTAGAATTATTGTTGCTTGAAGAGCTCTTAAAGGAGTATTGGTTGATTGAAAGTTAATTTTCTAAATTTTACTGATCCCAAAGATCATAAATACTTTCTGCTAACAGGGGGAGAATTGATTCTAAAACAAGATGCAGTTGAAAGAATTTTAAATAATTTACAGAATTATGGATTCAATGAAAAGGTATCAATATCACAAGATGGCTTAGATAAATTAGAGGAAATTATTTCAAGAAATATTGGAGGCTCTTTATTCCAAGAAAATCTTATTCTGCATATCAAACATAGTTCAGGAAAATTTCCTGAAAAAATAAAATCTCTTCTTGAGAATAATAATATCTTCAAATCTTCGAACATTGCATTAATTATTGAGTCAAGTATTGAGAAAACACCAGCAAGCGGAGCATGGATTAAAAATTTTGATGCTCATGGTCTCATTATAAATTGCAGCAAATTAAAAATAATGGAAGAAAAAATGTGGCTGAAAAGACAATTGAGCTTTTTGCCAAAAGATTTGCTTCCAATCTTTGGAGGCTCAATTTTTCAAAATAATGAGGCGAATCTTTTGGGTCAAAAAAATGAAGTTACCTTGCTGAAGCTTTTATTTTTAAGCCAAGATGAATCCACTGAAGTAAATACAGATCATATAATCTTTGGATCTGGAATAAGCGCGTTTGAGCTCGAAGATTTATTAATTAATAGGAATTTTAAAAAAGCACTCATGACAATCAATTTCATGAGAGAACACGATCGTCAAAACTCTGCTCCAATCATTTGGATAATAGCTAAAGTGATTAATTCTTGTTTAGAGTCGCTTAAAGCCTCAAATAAGAAATTAGCATTAATGAATAGTGGAGTATGGTCATCTAAAATTAATCTTTATTTAAACTTAATTAAACAAGCAAAGGTAAAGGAGTTTCTTGGTTTAAACGAAGAGATCCTAAAAATTGATTTAATAAACAAAGGTTTGATAAAAGCGGATACTTGGGAACAAATTGAAAGGGTTATTCTGAGGCTGAAAGACGCAACTGCATTGCAGAATTAAATAGCTCAGTTATGTCCAAATAGCCATGAAAATTTTCTTCAAATTTATACTCTGTTCCAATTAAGGTAGTGAGAGGCAAGATTCCTTTCGTCGAACTGGTCAGCCAAATACAAGGTGAGTCATTGAAATCTGAAATAGAGCAGCTGCCCTCTTTCACTGAATATGGTGTATTCTTTAGTGCCTCGATTAAAATAGATCTTGTAATCCCAGGAAGAATATTTTCTGTTAATGACGAGGTTCTTACTGAGCCAGCAGAATCAAAATAAAACACATTGCTTGCACCTGCTTCGGTCATGAAGCCATTTTTATGCATGACAACTTCCTGGCAACCCAATGACTTTGCCTTATTCATTGCCAAAACATTACCTAGCAAGGAAGTAGTCTTGATATTGCATCTACCCCATCGATCATCGTCACACAACATGGCGCTGATAGCAGACGACGGAAAACTTGCAGGCATCGCATAACCAAATCTTTCTATCTCAAGATCATCTTGATAGATATGAGATCTGACCATATCAACTCCTCTGGAAATTTGATAATAGACATATCCATCTTGATTATTTAAGGTGGCAGCAAGTTCCTTAATATCCTTGGTTGCGCTGTCAAAATCAACATCTAAGCCCATAAGATGAGAGCTTTGAATCATGCGATCAAAGTGCTCTTTATAACACAAAGGTTTTCCTAAAAAATATGGAATAACTTCGTAAATACTATCTGAAAAAGTATAAGCACGAGATAAAGGTGAAACCTTGATTTGGTCCAACGTATTTAATTTGCCCTGATATATGGCAGGGATATTAGTCATTTTGGCCCAAGGAAAATAAACTCATAATCCAAAAAACTATGCGAGCCCATATTCTTCCAAAGAAACCTTTAGCTTCAACAGACTCAATAGCTATAAGCGGAGCAGATAGAACAACTCTTTCATTAGACATGAATTCAATATCGCCTATCACATCACCCTTAGAGATGGGAGCTTGAATATTATTCTTAAACTTATAGTTTGCTTTGATATTTTTAAAATCTGCTCGTGGCAAAGTTAAAAAGATATTCTCATTGGTGCCCAGGGCAACTTCATCCATTTTGCCGCCCCAAACCTTAGCAACAGTAATCTCTGAATCTTTTGCAATGAGTTTTTGGGTAGCAAAGAAGCGAAACCCATACTCTAAAAGTCTCTGCGATGAAGTTAGTCTTTCATTTTCAGAGGGGCTGCCTGCAACCACTGCTATTAATCTCATATCATTTCTCTTAGCTGAAGAAATTAAACAATAACCAGCAGATTCAGTATGACCAGTTTTAACTCCATCAACGGTATCATCCCTCCATAAAAGCTTATTGCGATTGAGCTGTCTAATGCCACTAAAGGTAAATTCTTTTTCTTTATAAGTTGCGTAATGATTGGGAAAATTATTAATCATTGCTTTTGTTAGATGAGCCAGATCTTTGGCTGATGAAAAATGATTAGGATCCGTCCATCCAACTGCGTTTTGAAATAAGGTATTACTTAATCCTAATTCGGATGCATAAGCATTCATAAAATCTACAAATCCCTCTTCAGAGCCTGCAACATACTCAGCCATGGCCACAGTGGCATCATTTCCAGATTGAATTACTATGCCAGATAACAAGTCACGAACAGAAATTCTTTTTCCGGCTTCAATGAACATTTTAGAGCCACCAGTTTTCCAAGCTTTTTCACTAATTAAGACTTTGTCATCTAGGCTAATAGCCCCGTTAGCTATTTGATCTGCAATAACATATCCACTCATCACTTTAGTCATGCTTGCAGGGGAAATTTGATTATCAGAATTAAATTCAGCGATTACAGTATTTGTGCTAGCTTCGAGCAATATATAACTATCTAAATTTAATTTAGGAGCCTTAGGGACCATAGATTGAGCAAGTCCCTCTAGATTAAAAGAAGCGAGCAGGATTAAACAAAATATTTTCTTCATAAAAGTTTTACTTCAATTCTAAGGATAAATCATACACGGCTTTAGCATAAAAATGACTACGATTATATTTGGTAATCGCAATGAAATTATCATCCCCTATAAAATATAAATCCTTTGGTTTTGTTAATTTAATAGTTTGTCCAGTCTTAATAATATTTTTATCTTTAATATTGTTAAGACTCATAAGCTGCTGTAATTTTATGTCATTGTTAATTGCAATCGATAACAGGCTATCTCCCTCTTGAATAATATATTCTTTCTCAAAGCCCTCTGTATATTGGAGGGGAATATATTTTCTAGAATTGCTTGGATTGTTATAAGTTTTGTTAACTTTATTGAGTATAACTTTTTGAACTATGACTCCATCTCTTTTCCAACCATGTTTTTTAAGATAGTTAGCAATACTGGCTACGGCATCAGGCACTGAGTTAAATAAGTCTGCATATCCATCGCCATCATAATCTATAGCGTAGGCTCGATAACTTGATGAGATAAACTGCCCATACCCCATAGCTCCTGCATATGAGCCTTGCACTGAATTAATATCTAGATTATTTTCTCTTGTAAGAATAAAGAACTGCACAAGCTCACTTTTAAAAAACTCTGATCTTCTGGGAAAATCAAAACCAAGAGTTGCTAGGCTATCAAGTACCCTATAGTTGCCTTTAATTTTTCCATATCTTGTTTCTACTCCTAGAATGGAAGTGATAATCTCCCTAGGTACTCCAAACTCATCTTCAATTTGATTAAATAAATTAGAGTTATTTTTGATAAATTTTTTACCGTTAGTAATGCGCCTGTCTTCTAAAAAAAGTTTTTTGTACCTATCCCACGTCCAAGTAAACTCAGCTGGAGATGACATAGATTCCAAAATCCGATCCTGCTTCTTTGCAGTTTGAAGTATCTTGGTGACATAGTTCTCATCAAAACCATGTTCCGATACGAGGATTCTAATAACATCCTGAGCTTCTGGATGCTTAGAATAATCAGCAAAAATAGCATTTGAAGAAAAAAGAAAAAGTATAAAAAGATATTTCATTGAGGTAGAAATTTTTTATGCGTGCCCATGGAAACAATTATGCCAAAAGCAATAAATAATGACAGTAAAGATGATCCACCCTTACTTATAAATGGTAAAGGCATGCCAACAACAGGAAGTAGGCCTACTACCATACACAAATTTATAATTAAATTTGCAGCAAAAGTCAGGCTCAGGCCTCCTATAACTAATCTGCAAAATCTATCTCTTGCACTTAATGCCAAATAAAAACATCTCAGCAATATAAATAAATAGATACTTATTAATAGCAGCACCCCAAGAAACCCAAATTCCTCCCCAATGACAGAAAAAATAAAATCAGTCTCAGTTTCTGGAAGAAAATTTAATTGCGTCTGCGACCCTTCACCAAAACCCTTACCCAGTAGGCCTCCAGAACCAATTGCAACTTTTGATTGAATGATATTCCAGCTTGCCCCAAATGGATCCGAATCTGGATTAAAGAATGTCGCAATCCTCTGCCGTTGAAAAGGCTGCAAAAGAATATTCCAAATAAAAGGCGAGCTTACAATTAATAAAACAAAAGATCCGCCTATAAAAGTCCAACTTAAACCGGAAAGAAATAAAACAAATAATCCTGAGCAAGCAATGATTAATGCAGTGCCAAGATCTGGTTGTCTAAAAACAAAGAAACAACAACAAAAGACAATAAGGAGACTGAAGATTATTTCTTTTCTTTGTATAGGGAGTTTTTTATCAAACAAAAAATTTGCTAAAAAAATTGGTACAGCTAGTTTTAGTAACTCTGAGGATTGAAAAGAAAATGGACCGAGCCTGACCCATCTTTGAGCTCCATTAATTTCAGGACCAAATAAATACGTAATACCTAAGAGGAACAATGCAAAAATTAGAAATAATCCTGATGTCCTTCTAAAGATATCGGGGTCTGGTTGGCTAACCAAAATCATAATAATTAATCCAGCAATAACATAAACCGTTTGTCTTAAAACAAGGCTTATGTCGGAATTTGAAGCAGAAAATAAAAAAAATAAGCCAAGGATAGATAATAAAAAAAGGCTAAAAAATAAATAAGGATCGAAGTATATTCTTTGAAATGGTCTATTCATCAATCAGGCTCTTTAAAACTTCAATTGCTACCGGTCCAGCAACTGCCCCGCCACTCTCTCCGTTCTCAATTACTACGGAAACTGCATATCTTGGATTGGGCATTGGACCAAAAGCGATGATAATAGAATGATCCCTTAGTAACTCTGAGGTTCTTACCTCAAGGTAAGCTTCCTTACTATCTAAGCTAACAAGCTCAGCTGTTCCTGATTTTCCTGCTACTTGAAATTCTTTAAGATCACGTATGCTTCTAGCAGTTCCATAATCACTCTCAATAACTCCTAGTAAAGCTTTATGCATTTTACTCCAATCTGAATCGTCAAATCTGTTATCTTTCCAAATTTTGAAAGATTTTTTTTGACTGCCTATAGTAACAAGAGAAGGCTCAACAAATTTCCCTTTGGTAGCAAGTATGGATGCATAGTTAGCTAACTGCATAGGGGTTGCAACTAAATAGCCTTGTCCAATACCTAGATTAACCGTGTCGCCCTTAACCCAGCCTGCATTCATCATGCTGTATTTCCATTCAGGAGTTGGAACAAATGCTTGATCTTCATCATAACAATCTAAACAAGCTTTTTGTCCAAATCCAAGATTCGAAAAATGATTAGATAATTCCGAAATATTAGCTTGATATGCAAGCGATAAAAAGTAAGTATTCGAGCTAACCAAGAATGCTTTGTGCATATTTACTTTGCCATGTCCTCCCTCTAACCAGCCTCTAAAAATTCTTCCAGTCTCTGGTAAGGTGAAAAACCCAGGATCTTTCATCTCAAAATCCCAATTTACAATATTGTTTGATAATCCATACATGCCAATTGCAGGCTTGATTGTTGATGCTGGCGGATATCTTCCTTGAAGTGCTCTATTAAAAAAAGGTTTGTTCGGATCGTCGATTAATGTTTGAAATTCATCTTCACTCATGCCATTAGATAGTTTGTTTATTGAGTATGCAGGAGAGCTGAATAAAACATTAATACCCCCAGCATCTAAGTCTATGGCAACAACTGCACCTTTTCTATTCCCAAGAAATTTTGCTGCACTTTTTTGAGCATCAATATCTAAATTAGTATATAAATCAAACCCTTGTTCACCCTTGGTAAGAGACAATGATTGAACAAGTTGCCCTCTTGCATTCATTTCATATACTCTTTTTCCATACCGACCACTTAAATGCTCATCATATATTTCTTCTAATCCTGTCCGACCTTTAATTAATCCATGCGCATATACTAATTCTGCATCCTTCCAATGACTTCGAGGAATTTCAGATATGGAATTAAAATCATCATCTGATCTAGAGGTATAACCTAGAACATGTGAAAAAATATCTGGATGATCGCTAATTCTTCTATAGCGTTTTGCTATAAATGCATTTTGAAAATTAAAACTTCTTACATTAAATCTGGCTATCTCTTCATCAGAAAGATCTTTTTTTAAAACCAGTTCCTTGTTTACAAATGCTTTCTCTTTTTGAAGCTTTCTATACCTTAATTTCTCAGTTTCAGAAAGATAGATAACAGGTTGAATCTCATCTAAAAAAGAATCTATATCTAAAATTAAATTAGGGCGAGTAATTAAATCAAAGGTTGGTTCATTTTTAACTAGAGCTTTACCGTTTCTATCAAAAATCTCACCCCTAAGGGACTGCACAGGAACCGCATAATTTTTATTTTTTAATGCGGCTAGCTGGTAATCCGAGTAACCAGAAATTTGCAAAGAAAAAACCTGGATCAGGACAGCTACTAGTCCAAGGATAATTAGACTAAAAAGTAAAATTGCCCTCGATGAAAAATTATTTTTTTCAATCTGTCTTTCTTCAAAAATCATTATTTATGATATGGGTGGTTTCTATGAATGGTGCTAGCTCTATAAATTTGTTCCATTAAAAATATCTTAAAAAGCCTATGAGGAAAAGTTAGTTCTGAGGCAGATAAAATTAATTGTGAATTTTTAATTAGATTCTCAGATGCTCCGTGAGCGCCGCCTATAATAAAATTAATAACTACTCCCTGATCAATCTGATCTCGCAAAAGACTTGCAAAACCAAGGCTATTAATTGTTTTTCCCTGCCTATCCCATAATATTACATGTGCATCCTGATCAACATATTTTAAGATTTCTATACCTTCAGCCTCTAATGCAGACTCTTTATCCAAAGATTTGGAGGAAAAAGGCTTGAGTTCAATATGAGAAACTTGAAAGTGATTAGGTAATTGTTTGGAGTAGAATTGAAGCGCTTGTTTCTCCCAATCAGATGGCTTGTGACTAATGCTGATAACTTTGCATTTCATTACGCAGAAACAAGAGTCTTTTCACCCCATAAACTTTCTAAATCATAAAATTCACGAGTTTCTTGTTGCATTATATTTACTACAACATCTCCACAATCGACTAAGATCCATTCAGAATCGTCTTGACCCTCAATCCCGACTAAGTGTTGCTCTTGCAACTTTAGTGACTCAATTAATTTATTAGAAATAGCCTTTGCATTTCTTGAGGAAGATGCAGTAGCTATGATGAACCAATCAGCAAAACCTGAGATATCCCGAATATCTAGAACAAGAATATTCTGAGCTTTTAAATCATCAAGTGCATTACAACAGATTGTTTTTAAATCAAGAGTTTCCATAGCAATAATTCACCTTGTGATGCATTTTGAGATTGTTTAAATGATTTGTTAATTTTACGTCCAAGCTTAATAAGCAGAATATCTAACTTAAATGAATAAATCTATTAAATATATCTAATTTATATATTCTTTTAAGCAATGTTTTGATTAAGATATATAAATGAATTTAATAAATTCTTTTATGATTTGGTTTTCTGATCATCCAGAAGTTCTAATAGGCCTGGGCATATCTTCAATTCTTATTTTTATCATCAGCATTATAGGAATTAGTTGGTTTGTTGCTCAAATACCTGAGGATTATTTTCTTTCATTAAAGAGAAAACCATCAAAATGGCAAGAGCAAAAACCAATTCTTAGATTGGCAGTTTTATTTGGAAAAAATATTATCGGATTCTCCCTTATTGTGGGGGGCTTATTGATGCTGGTTTTACCTGGTCAAGGGCTACTTACAATTGTGACGGGGTTATTGTTAATTAACTATCCAGGAAAATATAAGCTAGAGCAAAAACTTGTAGCCATGCCATCTATCTTTAGAGCTTTAAATTGGATAAGAGTAAAAGCAAATAAGCCGCCACTTAAAAGAAATACTGCTCAGCAATAAATTACATTTTGTATTTTATTTCTTGACTTGCAGCATGCTCTAAGTTCTATAGTTGTTTGTTCATGTAATATAGGAGTTAGCAGACTACTATCTAAAAAATTAATGCAGGAGACAGTATGGGGATTGAAAATAAAAAATGGGTTTTAAAAGAAAGGCCAAGTGGATTGGTTAAAGATTCAGATTTTGAGCTTGTTACAGAGACTCTTGCTGAAATTAAAGAAGGCGAGATTCTGCTTGAAAATATGTATCTTTCATTTGATCCCACTCAAAGAGGCTGGTTGAATGATGTGCCTGGATATCTCCCACCTGTTCAGATAGGTGAAGTTGTTCGATCGGGTGGCATGGGTAGAGTGCTGGAATCTAAGAATTCTGAATATAAGGTTGGTGACTTAACTTTTGGTTTTGTAGGGTGGCAAACTCATTGTGTAACTAAACCCGAGGCTGACGACAGGTTTAGAGTGGTTCCCGATCTCCTGCCTATACCAACAATGTTAAATGTAATGGGTACTACTGGCATTACAGCTTACTATGGATTGATAGAGCTTGGTGATCCCAAGCCAGGAGAGACGGTTTTGGTTTCAGGAGCTGCAGGTGCAACTGGTTCAGTAGTGGTTCAAATAGCAAAACTCAAAGGTTGTCATGTGATTGGAATCGCTGGAGGCAAAGAAAAATGTGACTGGCTGAAAGAAGTTGGTGTTGATGATGTAATTGATTATAAAAATTCAAATGTTCATGAAGAATTACCAAAAATAGCTAAAAATGGGATTGATATATATTTTGATAATGTAGGCGGTGAGATATTAGAAACTGTTCTTTACTTAATAAATATTAATGCTCGCGTTCTTTTATGTGGCGGGATTTCATCTGGCTATGATGCAACCAGACCTCCAGACGGACCAAATAATTTATTTTCTTTAATTATTAAAAGAGCAACAATGCAAGGATTTTTAGTTCTAGACTACTTGCCGCGTTCTCAACCAGCCCTAGAAGAAATTGCAACCTGGGTTATGGAGGGAAAACTGCAACATAGAGAGGATGTTCAAGAAGGAATTGAAAATTGCCCACAAACTCTAAATAGGCTATTTACCGGAGAAAATAAAGGTAAGCAATTACTAAAAATTTAAGCCGAGTTTTCTGAAATTTTATTGACTAATTTTGCAAGAATATTCATTCGCTGAGTTGCATCAAAAGCCTCAAGCAAAGCCTGTTTCTGCATAGGAGTAATGGGAATCAATCCTGCTAATTGATAGCTCACGGATTCTGCAGATAAAAGATCAATTTCCAAAGGCAAAGATTTTACCTGCGGATGTTCTTTGAGCTGACTCAAGACATTTATCAACTCAGGGAATTGAGCAAGAACTGCTTGATCATCTACAACCGGCTCTGTGATTGGAGAGATAGATGCATAATGAAGCCCTGTCTCAAGCTGCTCAACAGATTTAATAGATACTTTTTGCGATCCTCTCACAGTAATGCCCAGCAACCCATTGGGCAGTTGGTTAAAATCAATAATTTCAACAAAAGTTCCCTGCGACATAAAACTCTCACCCGATTGATTACTCTTACTCAAGGTAATCACAAAACCAGTATCACTGCTCAAGCAACTTTTCACCATTGATAGATATCTTGGTTCAAAGATTTGAAGTGTTTGAATGGTGCCTGGTAAGACAACCAATCCCAAGGGGAATACTGGCAGTTTATTTAATTTTGATGAGGTCAATGATTGGCTCCGATATTTTTTTACTATCTTTGTTGCTCATAATTAGAATAACATCAAAATTATCTATATCTTTTTTTAAATCTGCTAATAGCAACTTGATTGAATCATACTCAAATTCCTTGTTTCTTCTGCTAGATAAATTCAACCAGTAAACTTTTTCCAAGCCTGAAGCGCTCTCATAGAGTTCTGCTCCATGATGTCCGTGAGACATAGTATTTGATGCCAGCTCAATAATTCCCAGTATCTTCTTAGAAGAAAAATGATTTATAGCTGCTTGAACTGTATGCAGTATTGCTGTTGGATGATGAGCAAAATCATCAATAATTAGTTTATTGTCATTCTGAAATACTGTTTCAAATCTTCTTTTAACTCCTTTGGAGCTTTTTAGAGCTAAAAATGAATCCTCTGGATGAATGCCATACAAAAAAGCTGCATACATCGCCATAATTACATTACTTAAGTTGTGCTTTCCATGCATTGGAAGATCGCGAATATCAAACTGTTGATCCTCAAAATTAATTACGTCTTCATCAATAACAAACTGAATGGTGTCATCTTTTCCAAGTTTATATGTATTAGACCAGCACCCCATCTCCATAAGATTTAAAATATTGTTATCGCCTTCATGAAAAAGAATATTGCCATTTGCAGGAACTATTCTTATAGCATGATGAAATTGCTTTAAGATATCTGATAAATCATTAAATATATCAGCATGATCAAATTCAATATTATTTATAATGAAAGTATGTGGATGGTAATGAATAAATTTTGATCGCTTGTCAAAAAAGGCTGAGTCATATTCATCCGCCTCAATAATAAAATATTTGGAGGAACCAAGACGTGCAGAATTCTTAAATGAATCGCTTACGCCACCAACTAAAAATCCAACATCAATACCCTGGGCTTGAAAGATCTCACAAAGCAAAAATGATGTTGAGGTTTTTCCGTGAGTGCCTGATACAGCAATTACTTTTCTATCACGGATTATCTCGCCCAGCATTTTAGGTCCAGAAGTATATTCTAGCTTTTGAGTTAAAATATATTCAACAGAGGGGTTGCCTCTGCTTAACGCATTGCCAATTACATACAGATCAGCAGACGGCAAATCTGATTCTTCGTAGCCTTCTATCATCTCCACGCCAAGCGCATGAAGTTGATCAGACATCGGAGGATAAAATTGTTTATCACTTCCAGTTACTTGATGCCCCTTTTCAACAAGTATTTGTGCAAGGCCACCCATGAAGGTGCCACAAATGCCTAATATATGAATTTTCATTTTTAAATATTTGTCGGTAACATTTGTTACCATAGACCAAATTAATTAATTTATAAACCAATGAAAAAAAATGCTTTTTATGCTCAATCTGGCGGTGTGACATCGGTAATAAATGCATCAGCAAGTGCTGTGATATCAGAAGCAAGGAAATCTACAAAAATTGGAAAAGTTTATGCAGGTAAAAATGGAATCTTGGGAGCATTAAGAGAGGAATTAATAGATACCTCTAAAGAATCAAAAAAATTTATTGAAAGTTTAAAATATAGGCCTGGTGGCGTATTCGGCTCATGTCGATACAAGCTTAAAAGCATAGATGAGAACCTAAGAGAATATGAAAGATTGATAGAGGTTTTTAAGGCGCATAATATTGGTTACTTTTTTTACAATGGTGGCAATGATTCTGCTGATACAGCTTTAAAAATTTCTCAGATAAGTAATCATCTTAACTACCCGCTGCAATGTATTGCCATTCCTAAAACAGTAGATAATGATCTCGCTGTTACAGACTGTTGTCCAGGATTTGGATCAGTGGCTAAATATGTTGTCACCTCCACTATTGAAGCAGCTCTAGATGTTGAATCAATGCATGAAAGCTCAACAAAAGTCTTTATCCTGGAAGTCATGGGCAGACATGCAGGTTGGATAGCTGGATCAAGTTGCCTAGCTCAAGATAGCCATCCGGGAGCACCTCATATCATCTTGCTGCCTGAGATTAGTTTTAATCAAAGTAAGTTTCTGAAAAAGGTCAAAGATACGGTGAAAAAACATGGTTTTTGTGTAATTGTTGCCTCAGAAGGTATTAAGAATGCAAAGGGAAAATTTTTAGCTGAATCAGATTCAAAAGATGCATTTGGCCATAGTCAACTTGGAGGTGTAGCTCCTCGACTGGCAGATCTAGTCAATAATAAATTAAAGCTTAAAAATCATTGGGCTGTTGCTGATTACCTTCAAAGAAGCGCAAGTCACCTATCATCAGGTATAGATAGAGCTCATGCCTATGAAGTTGGCAAAAAGGCAGTGCAATATGCTTTGCAGGGGCTGAATGGAGTCATGCCAGTCATTAAGCGTAAAAGTTCAATGCCCTACAAATGGGAGGTTGTTTCTGCACCACTAACTAAAATTGCAAATGTTGAGAAAAAACTACCGGCTGGATTTATTTCAAAAGATGGGATGGGAATGACAAAAAAAGCACGAAGTTATTTTCAGCCTCTCATTGAAGGAAAAGTTGCCGACATCAAAAACATCAAATATCAGGCTGGTAAAATGGAAATGGTCACCAAAAAATTAAAGGCCTGGAGATAATGCATTGAGCTGATTAATAATTCTTTTTAATTCATTTTTTAAAATGAGCTTATCTTCTTCATTTAAGAATGATCCAAAATAAAACCTTTTCCCTTTAGATTGAAAACAAAATTGATTTGAGTTGTGGTGATCCATCTCTACTTCAAGAACAACAAAGCTTCTGTATTCTTCCCAGCTCTTTTCTTTGATTAGCCTTCCTTTCTCTAACTTAATCTTGTCATTAGAAATATAAATAATTTCTTTTTGTTGACTCCAGCGGAAACTTATATAAAAACAAATAAAAACGATGATGACCTCTAGACCAGCAAATGGAAGAATTAATGCGGCGCCCATAATAAGAAAAAAAACTCCGATAGCTAAACAAATAAAAGCTAAGCTACCTAAAAAAATTACTCGGCTCCATCCTCTTAAAGAGTAATTGGGAGAAATCTCTATTAAAAAATTATTTTCTGTAGTTTCTTCAATCCTAATCATATTACAATGGTTTATATGGTCACTAGAACAGATTTTAACCGATATATGATGCCGACATACAAGCCGGCTGAATTTGTTCCATCAAAAGCTAGAGGATCTTGGGTCTGGGACAAAAAAAATAAAAAATATATCGACTTTGCATCTGGAATAGCAGTTTCCAGCTTGGGTCATTGTCACCCAATTCTAAATAAAGCTCTATCAGATCAATCCAAGAAAATTTGGCACCTTTCAAATTTACTAACTAATGAGCCTGCTCTCAGATTAGCAAAAATTTTCTGCAAGCATACGTTTGCTGAAAAAGTATTCTTTTCTAACTCAGGAGCTGAAGCTGTCGAAGGAGCAATAAAGACAGCCCGAAAGTATGCATACACCAATATAAATAAAAAGAAGAATGAGATAGTGTCATTCTCTGAGGCTTTTCATGGACGAACGATGATGACCATCGCTCTGAATGGATCAGATAGGTTTATTGAAGGTTTTGGGCCTATGCCAGAAGGAATAAAGCATCATCCATTTAATGAAACAAAGAATCTAGAAAAAGTTATTACCAAAAAAACAGCGGCTGTTATCGTTGAGCTTGTACAAGGAGAAGCTGGAATTATAAAAGCAAAAAGAGACTTTATTCAGAAAATTAAAAAGCTATGCAAGCAAAATAAAGCACTAATTATTATTGATGAAGTTCAATCAGGAGCCGGAAGAACAGGAACTTTATTTGCCTATGAACAATTTGGCGTTAAACCAGACATCATGTGTTGCGCTAAAGGTATAGGTGGAGGGATTCCAATCGGTGCAATACTTACATCTTCAAAAATTGCTGAATGTATGCAACTTGGCTCACATGGATCCACCTTTGGAGGCAATCCATTAGCCTGTGCCGTTGCTGAGCAAGTAATGACCATGCTATCTAAAAAGTCATTGCTTAATGGAGTAAAGAAAAAAGAAAAATTATTTATAAATGAGCTGAAAAAAATTAATACAGAATTTAAATGCTTTGATGCGATTAGAAGCTCAGGATTGTGGATTGGATGTAAATTAAATGTAACTGAAAACTTTAATTTAGATACTATGATGAAAGCATGCTATGCAAAAGGGCTGATGATTCTAAAAGCTAATAATAATACTATTCGCATAGCACCTAGCCTCATTATTGAGGATGAGATTATTTTGAAAGGCCTGAAAATATTAAGGGAGGCTATTCAGGAACAACTTCACTAGATTTTGGAATCTCTTCGAGCATAATCCTACCATTGTATCCAGCAGGCAATACTCTGCCTCGCTTTGCCCGTGAAGAAATATACTCTTCCAATTCTTTTAAGGTCCATGTTTTCCCACCGGTTTTTCCCTCATGGTGAATATGAAGCTTGCTATCTTCTGCCAAGCAGCAAACATCCATCATAAACTCTGATTTCTCCTTAAAAGCTTTTGTTGAAATACTAATGAGTTTATTTCCCTTGCCTTTGGGTAGAACGGGAAGTTCATCGATAGGAAAAATTAACATTTTGTTACTTACCTTGCCTTTGTTATCCTGCGAGGAAAAAGTTGCTGCAACAAATTCATGGTCTTCAGTGATTGCAATTGGAGAAATGACGCTGGCTCCGTCTGGGGTTTTCATAAATTGCTTGCCTTTTTTTTGGTTTGAGATTGCATTAGATAATGCGCTAATAAAGCCAAACCCTGCAGAATTTGAAATTAAGATCTTTGATTCCTCAGCACCAATTGCCACACCTTCAAATGTAACTCCTGACTCAGCAACCACTCTTCCAGTTAATGGCTCTCCCATGCCTCTGGCAGATGGCAAAGAATGAGCGGGTAATGAAAATGCTTTGCCACCTGAATCAAAAAAAACAGCAGTCTGATTATTCCTTCCTTTCGCGAAATGCTGCAACTTATCATCACCCCTGTAGGTAAGACTAGTTGGATTAATATCGTGGCCTTTGGCTGATCTAATCCAGCCAGCTTTAGATAGTATTACTGTAACCGATTCTGCTGTAACTACCTCTTCTTCAGAAAATGCCTTGGCATCCGAGGCTGATTCAATTGGAGAATTTCTTTCATCCCCAAAATTATCTTTAATCTCTTTAAGCTCATTTTTAATATAAGTTTTTAACCTAGCTTTTGATTTGATAATCTTCTCCAGATCAGATCGCTCGGTTTCAAGTGAACTTTTTTCTTCTTCAAGCTTAATTTGCTCTAGTTTAGCAAGTTGTCTTAAGCGAATTTCTAAAATTGCATTTGTTTGTATCTCAGAAATTTTAAAAACTTTCATTAGTTCTTTCTTAGGATCATCGCTATTTCTTATAATATGGATTACTTTGTCTAAGTCTAGATAAACAATTAATAGACCTTCTAAAATATGAATTCTGTCGTGAACCTGATCTAATCTATGCTCTAATTTACGCATTACAGTTTGCTGTCTAAACTTGAGCCACTCTGCAATTAAATCTTTCAGGGCGAATACTCTTGGCGATCCTTTTAGACTAATTAAATTCATATTAGATCGATAATTCTTTTGCAAATCTGTGGTTGCAAAAAGATGGTTCATTACCTCAGATGCGTCTATGCGATTTGATTTTAAAGATATTACTAATCTAACTGGCTCTTTATGATCTCCCTCATCTCTTAAATCAACTACCATGGGAAGTTTTTTCTTTTGCATTTGATCAGCGATTTGTTCAAGAATTTTTGATCCAGAGGCCTGATGAGGCAAAGCTCTCACGACAATGTCATTACCTTCAGTATCCCAGTGAGCTCTTATCTTGAATCCACCTCTTCCAGTTTCATACATCTCAGCAAGCTCTTCAGGTGAGACTATGATGGGTGATGGATTGCTAAAATCAGGGCCTTTAATAAATTTTAATAACTCTTTTGTTGTTGCTTTTGGATGATCCAAAACATGCATACATGCATCTAGAATTTCATTTATATTATGAGATGGAATATCAGTTGCCATACCAACAGCTATGCCCGTGGTTCCATTAAGTAGAATGCTTGGTATCTTAGCAGGCAAAATTGTTGGCTCAAGAAGCGAGCCATCAAAATTAGGCTGCCAATCAACAGTTCCTAGTTTTAGCTCAGAAAGAAGTAAATCAGCAAATCCAGTTAGTTTAGATTCGGTATAGCGCATTGCAGCAAATGATTTAGGATCATCTTGGGTGCCCCAATTTCCTTGCCCATCTACAAGGGGGTATCTAAATGAAAAATTTTGGGCCATAAGGACCATAGCTTCATATGCAGCACTGTCACCATGGGGATGAAATTTACCAATTACATCTCCCACAGTCCTAGCAGATTTTTTGTATTTTGAGCCAGCATTTAAACCCAGCTCACTCATTGCATAGAGAATCCTTCTTTGCACTGGCTTCATGCCGTCTCCGATATGCGGAAGTGCACGGTCCAAAATGACATACATTGAATAGTTAAGGTAGGACTCCTCTGCGTATTCCTTCAGGCTGATAGAAGTAGGATTTTTATTCATAATTAAACTGTTACTATTTTTCCTCGTTTTTCAAGCCACTCTTTTCTTGCTCCAGCATTTTTCTTTGAAAGCAATAAATCCATCATGCTATTTACATTATCAGTTGAGGTAATGGTAAGCTTAACCAATCTTCTTGTTTTAGGATCCATGACTGTTTCACGAAGCTGTGAGGGATTCATTTCTCCCAAACCTTTAAATCTTTGAATGTCAATTTTTGGTTTTCCAGGCTTTGTCCTTAATTTTCTAACTATTGAATCCTTTTCACCTTCATCAAGCGCATAAAAAACTTCCTTAGCACAATCTATTCTAAATAATGGGGGCATGGCTACAAAAATATGTCCAGCTTGAATTAATGGCTTGTAGTGTCGCAGAAAGAGCGCACATAATAATGTAGCAATATGAAGACCATCAGAATCAGCATCAGCTAGAATACAAATTTTTCCATATCTCAGAGATTCAATATCTGGGCTTCCTGGATTAACTCCAATTGCCGTAGAGATATCTTTTATTTCTGCAGATTTCATAATTTCAGAGCTTTCTAAATCCCAGGTGTTCAAGATTTTTCCTCTCAATGGCATAATAGCTTGAAATTTTCTTTCTCTAGACTGTTTAGCAGAGCCTCCTGCAGAATCCCCTTCCACAAAAAATAACTCTGTCTCATTTAGATCCGTACTATTACAATCTGAAAGTTTTCCAGGAAGTGCAGGACCTTGAAATGTTTTCTTTCTATCAACGACTTTAGTCTCTTTAGCCCTAGCCTGAGCCGATGCAATAGCCAATTCAGCTAATTTTTCTCCCTCCTCTGTGTGTTGGTTGAACCATATACTTAGAATGTCTTTAGTTGTTGAGTTTACAAAAGCTTGATGATCTTTTGAATCCAATCTCTCCTTTGTTTGACCCGCAAACTGTGGATTTGTTAACTTTGAGGAAATGATAAAAGTACTATGCTGTACAACATCATCAGCTGTGATTTTTAAGCCTTTTGGAATTAAATTTCTGAACTCGCAAAACTCTTTAACTGACTCTAACAAACCGGCTTTGAAGCCATTCATATGAGATCCACCTTGAGCAGTTGGAATAAGATTCACATAAGATTCATTCATAAGATTTTTTGCTGGCTTAGTCGACCAATTTAAAACAAAATCAAGCGCATTATCATCTACAAGTTTGCTGCAAGAAATTGATTCCTCTAGAAGCAATTCGATGTTGCCTGAAGATTCAGACAAATATGAAATTAGTCCATTTTCATAATTCCAAGGAATCTTCTCGTTCTTCTTCTCATCATAATATTCAATGGTTAAGCCTGGGCATAATACAGCTTTGGCTTTAAGCAGATGCTTCAAATTACTTTTATCAATCTTGATGTTCTCAAAGTATTGCGGATCAGGTACAAAGCTAATTGAGGTTCCTGTATTTCTAGGGCCTATATCTCCCACATTTTTTAAATCTGTAGTTTTTTCACCCCCCTCAAAATTCATTTCAAACTTGTGGCTGTCTCGTTTAATTTCTACAGACAAATTTTTTGATAGGGCATTAACCACAGACACCCCTACTCCATGCAGGCCTCCAGAAAAGTTATAATCATCACCTGAGAATTTTGCTCCAGCATGAAGTTTGCACATTATCAGCTCTACACCAGAAACCTTGTGTTCAGGATGAATATCTACTGGCATTCCTCGTCCATCATCAATGACAGAGACTGTTCCATCTTTGTGGAGAGTTACTTTAATTTTAGAACAATGGCCAGCCAAAGCCTCATCAATTGAGTTATCTAGGACTTCTTGAATAAGATGATTTGGGCAAGAGGTATCAGTGTACATGCCAGGTCTTTTTCGGACCGGATCTAAGCCTGATAGAACTTCTATCGACTCTGAATCATAATTTTTAGCCAATTATTATTTCCTGATGATAATAAACTTTTAACTTGTATTCTACTCTAACTAAATTGAAAGAAAGCTATTAATTTAAGAGATTTTAGGAGATTTTTTCACAATAGACTAAAATATTCTAAATAGCATTTAAGTGTAAAGTGAACTTGACATACCGACCCTAAAAGAGTTCTAATGTGTGCACTGTAAACATTATATTTTAATATGAATAAAAAAATTCTAGCCACATCTTTGCTTGCCTTTAGTCTTCACTCAGCTGCAGACAGCTTACTAGATATTTATAACGACGCGTTGGAGAACGATCCTCAATATAAATCAGCAGAGTTTTCATATTTATCAGGCAAAGAAATTAAAGTACAAGGTCGTGCTGGCCTTCTCCCCAATATTTCTATTAATGCACAAACCAATTGGAATGAATATTATCAAAATGGCAATCTGCAAAATGAATACAATAACTTCAGTTCATCTGCTAGATTAACTCAACCGTTAATTAGACTTGATTCATGGTTTAAATATAGACAATCTAAATTTTTGACTGACGCTGCAGAGGCTGATTTTGCATATTCGCAGCAAGCATTAATCGTAAGAACTGCAGAGCTTTATTTTAATGTATTGCGTGCTATAGATAACTTAAGTGCAGCTCGATCAGAAGAAAAGGCTATTAAAAAACAATTAGACCAGATTAGACAAAGATATGAAGTTGGGCTTTCAGCCGTAACCGAAGTACAGGAAGCACAATTAGCTTTTGATTTGAGTGTTGCATCAAGGACCAGGGTAGAGGGAGAGGTGTATACAGCAAAAGAATCTTTGAACGCATTAATCGGCAGAGAGATTTTTTCTCTTGACGGTTTAATTAATGACCTCAATGTTACAAATCCTGTCCCGGCCTCTAAGGAAGAATGGGCAAGAAAAGCTGTAGCAAATAATTTCAGGCTGAAGGCTGCAAATCTTAGAAAGTTTGCATCTAAAAATAATGCTCGCAGCGTAGCATCTAATCATTTGCCTAAGGTTGACATTGTCGGAACACAAAGCGAATCAGAAACAAATCAATATTCTTTTGATGGCTTGAATACTGGAGGAGCCTTCAATATTACTGTTCCTGATGAAACTCAGCGAGATACTTATAGCCTTCAACTTTCCATGCCAATTTTTCAAGGTGGGGCTGTAATTTCAAGAACAAAACAAGCATATGCTGAATCTAACAAATCATCAGAAGATGCATTATTTACAGAAAGAAGTGTTATACAAGATGTCCGTAGTCAATATTCAAATGTAGTTACATTGGTGGCAAATCTTAGAGCCCAAAAACAGGCTGTTGTATCAGCATCAAGTGCGCTGGAAGCGACACAAGTAGGATATGAAGTTGGCACTAGGAATATAGTGGATTTACTACAAGCAGAAAAAAATTTATATAGCGCGGAGAGAAATCTTTCAAATGCAAAATATGACTACTTAATTACAACACTCCGTTTGCATCTAGCGGCTGGAACTCTTACTCCCGAAAATCTTATTGAAATAAATAATTTACTCGGATAAATCATGCCAGAATTGCCGGAGGTTGAAACCTCAGTCCAAGCAATTCAAGAGTTTGCAAACCAAAGCTTAGAGTCTATAGAAATACATAATCCAAATCTTCGCTGGAAAGTCGATACTGCTGCTTTTAAAAAACTACATGGATTTAAAGTTAACAAAATTGATAGAAGAGCAAAATACATCCTTCTTCATATTGATCAATCGCAAATACTTATTCATCTAGGAATGACTGGAACACTTAGAATTGCTGAGAAAAGATCTAACTTATATAAGAAACATGATCATATTGAGTTTATTTTTAAAAAAGGAAAATTAATTTTTAATGACCCTCGTAGATTTGGATCCATGCATCTCGTTACAGAGCCGAATACTCACTTTTTATTAGAAAAACTTGGTCCAGAACCTCTATCAAAAGAGTTCAATGGAGAATACCTATTTCATAAAATTAAAAAATCTTTATCGCCAATAAAAAATTCTCTTATGAATCAACAAAATGTAGTTGGAATAGGAAATATTTATGCAAATGAAATATTATTTGATGCGAACATTCGCCCAACAAGAAAGAGCAAAACACTTAAGAAGAAAGAATATAATGCGATTGCTAAATCTGCTAAAAAAATATTAAAGCATGCCATCAAAGCAGGAGGGACTACCCTGCAAGACTTCTACAAACCTGATGGTAATAAAGGCTATTTTAAAATAGATCTAGCTGTTTATGATCGTGCTGATAAAAAATGCAAAAAATGCAAAAAAGAGTCAATTAAGAGGATTGTTCAATCACAAAGAGCAACCTTTTATTGTCACAAATGCCAGATTTAGCTAGAGATCTTTTTTTTCAAAGCAGCCTTAACATTTGGCGAAACAAAACGAGAGACGTCTCCACCAAAAGTTGCAATTTCTTTTACAAGACTCGATGAAACATAAATTAAAGTATCTTTTGGTGTAAAGAAAATACTTTCAATATCAGGCGCGAGACTTCTATTCATAGTCGCTAACTGGAACTCATATTCAAAATCAGCAACCGCTCTAAGACCTCTGATAATTGCAATGGCATCATTATCTCTAGCAAGGTCTACTGTTAATTGCTTTGAATACCCCAACACTTCAATCTTTGAATTGTCTTTAAAAATTTCTGAGATTAGTGCAATTCTTTCATCCACGCTAAATAGAGGATTTTTAGACTGGCTTTCAGCAACTCCGAGAATCACTTTATCAAATAAAGCAGCAGCTCTTTCAACAATATCGATATGCCCAAAGGTAATTGGATCGAAGGAGCCTGGATAGATAGCTATTTTCATTACCGAATGATACTAAAGATTCTTAATTCAGCAAAATAATCATCAGATTATGTAAAATATTATCTAATGAAAAGTAAAAAAAATAAAATTAGTAATATTAAAAAAATTCAAAAGTCTGAGAGGCCATCTGCTGTAGACGATGCTGCAAATGTAATGTCAAAATATTCAAAAAAAAAGAATAAGGCGCAACTAGAAGATAAAAAATTTTCTTTTCCGCCAATTGATTATGAAAAGCCACCTCACTTTTAAATCTCAAAAAAAAAGGGGGCTTGCGCCCCCATTTTTTCAGAATAAATAATGTGAATTAGATCAGATCATTGTTCATAACCTTATTCCATGCTGCTACAAAATCGTGTGCAAACTTTTCTTTAGCATCATCACTTGCGTAAACTTCAGCTAATGCTCGAAGTTGAGAATTAGATCCAAAAGCTAGATCAACTCTAGTGGCTGTTCTAACCTTCTCACCTGACACTCTATTAGCACCTTCATAAGTATTTCCAGTTCCATTTGGTTTCCATGAAACTGACATATCTAGTAGCGTTGTAAAGTAATCATTTGTAAGTTGATCAGGATTTTCAGTAAATATTCCATAATCATTGTTACTAATTCCCAATGATCTCATTCCACCCAACAAGACTGTCATCTCGGGAGCGGTCAAGCCTAATAATTGTGATTTATCAAGCATCATTTCCTCTGAAGGTATATCAGACTTAGAACCTAAGTAATTTCTAAAGCCATCAGCAATTGGCTCTAAAACAGAAAATGACTCTACATCAGTTTGCTCCTGTGTTGAATCGCCACGACCTGGGGTGAATGGAACTTCAATCCCTGAGGCTTTCTCTATAGCAACATTTCCACCCATAACAATTACATCTGCAATAGAAGCTCCTGTATCTGAAGAAATATTTTCATAAATAGATAAGACTTTAGAAAGTTGCTCAGGTTTATTTGCTTCCCAGTCCTTTTGAGGAGCTAAGCGAATTCTTGCACCATTAGCACCACCTCTAAGATCTGAATTTCTAAATGTTGAAGCACTTGCCCAAGCTGTTTCTACCATTTCTTGAATTGAAAGTCCTGATTCAGAAAGAGCTTTTTTAAGAGCAGTTAAATCATAGTCGATATTTCCTTCTGGAACTGGGTCTTGCCATATCAATTCTTCAGCAGGAACCTCTGGGCCTAAATACCTTCCCTTAGGCCCCATATCTCTATGCAACAACTTAAACCAAGCGCGCGCGAAAGCATCGGCAAACTCTTCAGGATTTTCATGAAAACGCTTCGAGATTTCCCTATATGCTGGATCTTCTCGCATTGACATATCTGCGGTAGTCATCATAGTTGGTACCTTTTTCGAAGGGTCTGCTGCATCCGGCGCCATATCTTCTTCCTTTTGTCCTATTGCATGCCAAACTATTTTTCCAGCAGGAGTCTCTACTTTCTCCCACTCGTATCCAAATAAAAGATCAAAATATCCGTTGTCCCATTTAGTAGGATCAGCGGTCCAAGCTCCCTCAAAACCGCTTGTAATAGTGTCTGCTCCTTTTCCAGATGCATGGGTGCTTTGCCAGCCAAAACCCATATTTTCTAATGGCGCGCCCTCTGGTTCTAACTGAACATGATCTTCTGCTCCTGCACCATGCCCTTTTCCAAAAGTATGACCGCCGGCTACAAGTGCAACTGTTTCCTCATCATTCATAGCCATACGCGCAAAGGTTTCTCTTACATCTCTTCCGCTTGCAACTGGATCTGGATCTCCATCTGGGCCTTGAGGATTAACGTATATTAAGCCCATCTGGACTGCTCCTAATGGATCTGCGAGATCTCGAACTCCACTATATCTTTCGTTTGTAAGCCACTCTTTTTCAGCACCCCAATTAATATCTTCCTCAGGAGCCCAAATATCTGGGCGACCGCCTCCAAAACCGAATGTTTTTCCACCCATTGATTCAATAGCAACATTTCCAGCGAGGATTAAAAGATCAGCCCAGCTAATTTTTTTTCCATATTTTTGTTTAACAGGCCATAGAAGTCTTCGTGCTTTATCTAAGTTCCCATTATCAGGCCAGCTATTTAGAGGTGCAAACCTTTGGGCGCCTGTGCCACCACCTCCTCTTCCATCACCAGTTCTGTATGTACCTGCGGCATGCCAAGTCATTCTAATAAAAAATGGTCCATAATGGCCATAATCAGCTGGCCACCATTCTTGAGAGTCAGTCATTAAATCATTCAAATCTTTTTTTAATGCATCAAAATCAAGTTTTTTAAACTCTTCGGCATAATCAAAACCTTCATCCATTGGATCAGTTTTTTTATCATGTTGATGCAATATGCTTAAATTAAGTTGGTTTGGCCACCAATCTTGATTAGATGTTCCTGTAGAACTGTTTGAAGAAAGGCTCCCGTGCATGACAGGGCATTTACTTTCTGAACTTTGTGTTTCTTTACTCATAATTAATTCCGTAATAAATATTTAAATTCACTGCGTAAAGCTGTGGTTATTATCAGTTTACATATCTTTTATGTATTGGTATATATATAAAAAAAGAATATTATGTTCGATTTAATCAATGATATGATTAACAGGTTATGTTGACTTTAAAGCAAATAGATTATGCCCTTGCAGTTGGAAAAAACTTGCATTTTAAAAAAGCTGCAGATGAATGTTATGTCTCCCCCTCAACCCTTAGCAATGCAATTACTGAATTAGAAATACAACTTGGGATAAAAATTTTTGAAAGAAATAATAAAAAAGTTATTGTTACAAGCCTTGGCCAAGAGATCTTAGAAAAAGCTCAGCAGATTAGGCTAGAAGTTCAAAACATATATGAGTTAGTACAAAATAAATCTAATGGATTAAGCCATCATATATCTCTTGGTATCATTCCAACAATCAGTCCCTACTTTCTTCCATTAATTCTCCCAAAAATACAAAAAGAATTTCCTGATCTCAAGCTTAAAATTGAAGAAGGGCAATCCGGATTGCTTACTCAAAAAGTCAGAGAAGGCGATCTTGATAT
>CENP01025620.1_pt1 | contig 32386 bp, 27 predicted proteins | sample 361281 | NCBI WGS metagenome assembly CENP01 (sample SAMEA2591122, study PRJEB7988) | marine metagenome | biome: marine biome (ENVO:00000447); feature: deep chlorophyll maximum layer (ENVO:xxxxxxxx); material: saline water (ENVO:00002010), including plankton (ENVO:xxxxxxxx) | depth 70 m | reverse complement strand
TCTTGTATTTGAAGATCTTGTATTTGAAGATCTTGTATTTGAAGATCCAGCAATTTTTGAACCCCGTCCAGGCTTAGTTTGAATAGTTGATCCCTTTACATTTCTGATTTTCGAATTAGTTGGGAGATTATAACCTTTTCGATTACCCGCTCTGTAGAGCTTAGCGGAACCTTTTAGGGAAATTGAATTAGACGATCTGCCTAAATTGGATTCTTCCGAACTTTTAATCCGTTTTTCCGAAATCTTATCATTGGTAGTTTTTTGAATTTCACCTCCATTTAGCTTATTTGAGATGCTTGGACGGCGAATTGGTGTACTACCATTAAGGTCTAGTTTTCTTTGCGAGCTGTTAGGATCTGGAAGATCGAGATTGGGTCCAGAGTCAGAGATCACATCACCATTTGAATTATCCCAACCCCAATTTCCGCAACTAAAGCAATTATATCGATTTCCCCTATATCGGTTTCCCCAAGGATTATTGAACCCATAACCATATGAGTAAGGATCTCCCCAAAAATTATTGAACCCATGTCCATATGAATATGGATTGCCCCAGGGATTATTGAATCCATAGCCGTATGAATATGGATTGCCCCATGGATTGTTGAATCCGAAGGAATAGTTGTAGCTGTGATTCCAAGGAGAGTTGAATCCATTGAAGTATGCAGGATAAAATGAGTTTCTATTAAAGTACCAATTGCGTCTTATGGGTCCCCTTACTATATATTGATTTCCATAACTATATCCTGTTCCAAATGAATTCATGGAACCATCAAAAAAACCTTCATCATAAGCATCAAAATAATCGGTTGAAAGGTTTTCAAAGTTTCTGTAATTTCCATTTATATAGCTAATATTTGAAACTGGGTAAGGATTCCATGAATATATCCCGTCATCATAAGTAATTAAATCTTGCGGAGACTGAACCAAACAACTTGAAAAAATGAAAACACTAAAAAGACTGAAAATTGATAAAACCTTGTTTCCCATGATGAATTACATTTGCATTACTATATCAAATAAATAACAAAACTCATACCATTTATGGCAAAGAACTTAACAACTAGAGAAAATGACTATAGTCGATGGTACAATGACCTTGTTATTCAAGCGGATTTAGCAGATAATTCTGGTGTTAGGGGTTGCATGATTGTTAAACCATATGGATTTGCTATTTGGGAAAGAATTCAGCAAGAATTGGACTCTCGTTTTAAAGAAACTGGACATGTCAATGCGTATTTTCCCTTGTTCATACCAAAAAGTCATTTCTCGAAAGAAGCTGATCATGTTGAAGGGTTTGCAAAAGAATGTGCTGTTGTAACTCATTACAGATTAAAAAACAACCCAAATGGGTCAGGTATTATTGTAGACGAAGATGCTAAATTAGAGGAAGAGCTAATAGTACGACCAACTTCTGAAACCATTATCTGGGACACCTATAAAAAATGGGTTCAGAGTTATAGAGATTTACCTATTATGGTTAACCAGTGGGCAAATGTTGTGCGATGGGAGATGCGTACCCGCTTATTTCTTAGAACATCAGAATTTCTATGGCAAGAAGGGCATACGGCCCATGCTACGGAGAAGGAAGCGATTTTTGAGTCTCAGCAAATGATAGATGTGTATGGTGATTTTGTAGAAGAGTATATGGCGATTCCTGTGATTCGCGGTACTAAGTCATCAAATGAGAGATTTGCAGGAGCTTTAGAAACATTTTGTATCGAAACGTTAATGCAAGACGGAAAGGCCCTTCAAGCAGGAACGTCACATTTTTTAGGTCAAAATTTCGCAAAGGCATTTGATGTTAAATTTCAAGATAAAGACGGGGGAATGAAATTTGTTTGGGGAACATCATGGGGAGTTTCAACCCGGCTGATGGGAGCTTTAATCATGACTCATTCGGACGATAATGGCTTGGTATTACCTCCAAAATTAGCTCCAATTCAGGTTGTAATAATCCCAATTTACAGAGGGGAAAAGGAATTTGAAGAGTTGGATCCTGTTGCTTTAAAAGTTTTAAAAGAATTAAAAGCTTCAGGAATAAGGGTTAAATATGATAACAGAGATACTCATAAACCAGGTTGGAAATTCAATGAGTATGAGTTAAAAGGTGTTCCTCTGAGAATAGCATTAGGACCTCGAGATTTAGAAAAAGGAACGGCTGAGGTTGCCCGTAGAGATACATTGTCAAAGGAATTAGTAAAATTGAAAGATTTGAGCGATCATATAAAATCGAACCTTTCAGAAATTCAAGTACAGCTTTATGCAAAAGCAAAAAAATCTTTGGATGCTAACATAAATCCAGCAGATGATTGGGAATCTTTTGAATCTGCTTTAGATAAAGGAGGATTTGTCTCTGCGCATTGGGATGGAACCTCTGAAACGGAAAATAAGATTAAGGAAATGACCAAAGCAACAATAAGATGTATTCCAATTGAAAATAAAAAAATATCAGGCTCTTGTATTCTAACTGGAAAACCCTCAAAGGAAAGAGTACTTTTTGCACGTGCTTATTAAAATTTAATCATCTAGTGCTTCAAAACAGATTTTGTAATACATTTGCACACCTAAAATCATATGGCCCGTTCGTCTAGCGGTTTAGGACATCTCCCTTTCACGGAGAAGATCACGGGTTCGAATCCCGTACGGGTCACAAAAAAAGGAATAAAGAAAGAAACTAATTAATTAATTATGGCAAACCATCAATCATCAATTAAAAGGATTCGTCAGACTCATAAAAAAAGTATTCATAACAAGTATTATCACAAAACTGCTCGTAACGCAGTCCGTGCCTTGAGACTTGTTAAAGATGCTGCTTCTGCAGCTACTCAGTTGCCTCTTGTTGCTTCAGCACTTGATAAGTTGGCAAAAAGAAATATTATCCACAAGAATAAAGCATCAAACTTGAAATCAAGTTTAACCAAATATGTGAATAGCTTGAAGTAAAAATTGGAAAACAAAAAATATTAAAGCTGCATTTCATGCGGCTTTTTTTTATTCATGGTTTTTTTAAAGAATAATTACAAGATCAATTAGACATTATCAATCATAAAATACTAGTTTAGTAAGACTAATTTGCCTGTTGGTATTTTTGGAATCAATTTATGATTGTACATATAGTTGGCGCTCGTCCTCAATTCATTAAACTGATGCCTCTTTATGAGGTTCTGAAAAAAAAAGGTGCCCCTCAATTAATTATTCATACAGGTCAGCATTGGGAAGAAGGTATGAGTAATGTTTTTTTTAGGGAGTTTGATATCTATCCGGATCAAATTTTTGATTGGGAACCACTTTTGAAGAATCAAATCGTTTCTCCGAAAATGCTAAAGTTGCTAACTGATTATTTGATTGCTAATAAACCAGATACAATTGTTGTTTACGGGGATACAAATAGTACGATATTAGGTTCTATAGCATCTAATAGTCTCAATATTCCACTGGCTCATGTGGAAGCAGGGTTGAGAAGTTTCAATACTAATATGCCAGAAGAAAATTGCCGAAAATATACAGATATGTTGAGTGATTGGCATTTTGTTTCTTCAGAAAGAGGTCTTCTTCAATTGAGAAGAGAAGGCCTGGATCGGGGTAAAAAACATTCATTAATTTCTGGAGATATAATGGGGGATAGGCTCATTGCTAGGGAGTTGAAACTACCTGAAAGAAAAAAAATACTTTTTACTCTTCATCGAAATACAAACGTAGATAATAAGGCAATAAGAGATAAAATTATAGGATTCATAAATAAAATATCTGAAGTTTATGATATTACTTGGCCGATTCATCCGAGATTAAGAAAATTTATTAATCCTCAAGAAATATCCTCAAATATTAATATTACAGAACCGCAAGGACATGATTCATTGATTGCTGAAATTGAATCCTCAGAATGGATTATAACTGATTCAGGCGGTCTTCAAAAAGAGGCTTACTTTTTAAAAAGGCCGAGTATTATTTTGAGATCTGAAACGGAGTGGAAAGAACTCATCGAGAGCGGGAACTCTTTTCTTGTTAATCCATATGAATTTTCTACTTCGGATAAAATAGCAAATCATATTGAAGAGACTTTGAATAACTATGTTCAGAAGCCCTTCCTTCCATTATACGGAGATGGAAATGCAGCTTTAAAAATTGCAAATGCACTTTGGGAAACAAAAGCTCTTAAACCAAACTCAATTGATTTGAATGGAGATATTGATGATAAGAGATTAATTTTTGCTAGTGAAGTGATAAGAAGAATTACAGGGATAAAGATAAATTGGAGCAAACAAGGTGCTTCATGGCCTAAAAGTGATATCTGGGTATCCAAGGAATCAATAGATGATTGGACAATTAATTCAGATTTTTATACCTCTGACGGATCCCCTGATTATATTGCTCTAATAGTATTTGGAGCAAGTAGGTTGGAAGAGAAAAATTCAAATTTTGATGATGAACTTGGTCGATTTAATGGTGAAAATTTTTGTCGAAAATTTATAGAGACGCCAGAGATCATGGGTATACCAGAACTTCATGTTCTTGCGGAAAAATTAATACAGATTTTTAGACCAGAATTTAGTCTAGAGCAAAGAGAATCAACGCCACCCACCATCATAATTGATATAGATCATTTATATGCTTTTAGAGGGTTTAATATTTTTCACAGGGGCGTAAGTAGTTTGAAAGATTTTTTTAGCGGCAATTGGAAAAGGATAAAGGCACGTTTTGATTCCCTAGATCCATTTGATTCATTCCAAGATTTAACTGCTTTACAGCGTTTGCATCCTGATGTGAGATTTCAGCTCTTCGCATGGATCGGTCCTAAAAGAGGTAAATTTGATAGAGGAGCTGTTATTTCTAACTCTAACGTGAAAGAGGGATTGAAAAATATATCTAAAGCCTTCCCTGGCATGGGTATTCATCCCTCTTATAGTGGAGATAAAAGAGGAATTAATTGGATAAAAAGAGAATCAGGTATTTTATCGAAACTAATAAATCAAAAAGTGGTGCGTTTAAGGTTTCATTATTTAAAAATGAAAATTCCCAATATTTATTCCGCAATTGATAAAACATTAATTCAAGAAGACTGGAGTATGCAATTTCCAAGAAAGTGCGGTTATCGAGCGGGAGTTGCAGTCCCAATTCCAATATGGCTTGATGATAATCGGGGTGCATTTAATGAATATGGCTTACCTCATAGACTTTGGTTTCCTGTCTCAATAATGGACCAAAATCTTAAAGATCTTTCTCAAAATGAACTATTGAATTTTTTATTAGAATGGAATTCTCATGCGTCTCGATATGGCTCTAGTATTCAAATAGCATCTCATTGGAGGTTTTTTGGTCCTAATATGTCTATAGATAAAGAAAATAAACAATATGAAAATTGGGTGATAGGATTAAAAGAATTTTTAAAAGTCTGGAAACCATGAAGTGGGTTGAGGGAAAGTGGGATAGCGAATTTTGGAGATCTTTATATACAGATTCGGAGAAAAAATTTCCTTACGATACTGAGGCTTATGGTGATTCGCTGGGAATCGAATGGGGAGCCATGATTGGTGAGAATATTGCCTTACCTATGGCTTATAAAAGATTAATGGGTTTTATGTCCGGTTATTTACCTTTTGGAATTCAGCAGTGGGGACCGATAGGAAAATCTGCAAATAAATCCGGGGAAATATTAAAAGCTTTAGATCAATTTCCGGGGTTTTTTAAAAAAGTGGATATTTGTTTTCACCGCCCAAAAGATTGGGATGTTAAAAAAGAGAATTGGCATTTTAAGAACTATAGGTTACAGCGCTTTAGCTTAATTCCAAATTATGAATTAACTCTCTCAAATGATTATGAAAAAGTATATAATGGTTTTAGTAATCAAGCTAAAAGGAATCTAAAGTCATCTTCAAAATATGAACTAACCATGTTCGAGTACGATACCCCTGATACTTTGATTCGGGAATTTAGTGAGAGACAAGCACTCCGTTATGGTGTCTCAAAAAATTTTATTGATACAATCCGACAAACCATGTACCACCTTCTACACATTGGAAAGGGTGCCGTTTGGACTGTTTATGGTCCAGGTAACCGCTTCCAAGCAGGTGTATTTATTACTTTTTCGGGTAATAGAATGACACTCCTTTTTAGCGCAGTTTCAGATCAGGGAAGAGAGAGTAATGCTATGACACATTTGATCAATGAATTGATTTTGTTTGGATGTGGAAGGTGGGAGATTCTCGATTTTGAAGGCAGTAAAGAAGAGGGTTTAGCCAGATATTATTCGGGCTTTGGAGCTCAATTGTCACCATACATAAGATACCAAAGATGGGCTATTCTGTAAGTCTGACTCAAATGTCATATTTCGTGGCCTTAGAAAAGTATCGAAACTTTGCCCGGGCTGCAGAAGAATGTTCGGTTTCTCAACCCACATTGAGCTCTCAGATGAACAAAATGGAAGAGACATTGGGTGTAGTTTTAATAAATAGATCTTTGAAGCCGCTAGAGCTAACAGAAGTTGGGGAAAATGTATTTTTTCAAATAAAGCGAATTCTTCATGAAACAAATGAGTTGTATTCTGCAGTAGAAAACTTAAAAAATCCCATTAGTGGAATATTGAAACTAGGTTGGATGTCACTCGAGCAGCCAAAATGGTTAGCTGATACATTGATTTATTTCAACGAGTTTAATCCAGAGATTTCAGTTGAAATTATAAATATTAATCCAACTAAATTAGGCCAGGGTTTGTTGAATAATGATTGCGATATAATTATTAGTTCTAGTTATCAAGAACCTTCTGAGAATTCAAATAATCAGCTTTTATTCAGTGAAAATATTTGTCTTTTTATGACTGCTAATAATGATTTAAAGGAACTTCAAAAAGTAAATTTCCACGATTTAAAAGGATCCAGAAGCTCTATTTTTACAGCAAATAAACAATTAAGCTTAAAGCTTTATGAATCGGGTGTTCAGTCAGATTTTCAACGAGTTCTTTTACCCGAAGGTCATTGGAGCTCAGCTATTTCCGCAGGCAGGAGAGGTCTCGGTCTTGTTTTATTGCCGGAGTCAGAGTCTCATAAACTCAATAAAAAAGAAAAACAGAGTTTAAAGGTATTTGAATTTGAAAATTATTCATTTAAATGGTTTATTTCTTTTTCATCAAAAAATAACGTGATTATCGAAACATTCATAGAAAAAATGAGGGACTTCTACGATGTATACCGCATTTTTTCCAAGCCTTGAACCCAGTGTTCTTTGGAGTGAAAGGACATATTAGTCATAATTGATTTCAGATTATAATGAAACTAGTGTTAGCAACTCAAAATAAAAATAAACTTACCGAAATCCGAGATATGTTACCAAAGGAATGGAAGGTTTACACATTAGATCAAGTTGGAATTCATAAAGAGCTTGTTGAAGAGGGGGATACTATTGAAGAAAATGCTTTGCAAAAAGCAGATTTTGTTTTTAAAAAAACAGGAATCTCGACTCTTGCAGACGACAGTGGCCTCGAAGTTGATGTTCTTTTTGGTCAACCTGGGGTGCACTCTGCTCGCTATGCAGGGATTGCAAAAAATGATTCTGCTAATCGAATTAAATTATTGGAAGAAATGAAGTTTAAGACAAATCGAAATGCGAAATTTCGAACGGTATTAGCATTTAGGGATAACGCCGGTTCCAATATATTTCAGGGTTGGGTCGAAGGTTATATAACAGACAAAGAATATGGGGTTAATGGCTTTGGATATGACTCTATTTTTTCTCCACACGAGTTCGAGGGTTTTACCTTTGCTCAGATGTCTTTTATGGAAAAACAAAAATTAAGTCATCGTTCAATGGCTATCAAGAGTTGGATGAAATGGATGATTTCTGAAAAACACTAACTCTTACACTACCATATTTTCTTGTACTTTTTAGGTTCTCATACTCGTGAAAGTTATTATTTCCTCCGTGTTCAAGGATAAAAATCCCATTATTTTCTAGTCTCTCAATAGATTTAAAAATTAGTTCTTTATAATTATTAAAATCATAGGGGGGGTCGGCAAAAATAAAATCCCATTTTATTTTTTGACGACTCAAATAGACCATCGCATCTGCTAGCACGGTTTGAATCTCATTGTACTCAAGTTCCTTTGAAATTTTATTTATGTGTCGAATGCAATTAGGGTGGGAGTCTACAGATGTAATATTGTGACATCTGCGACTCGCCAATTCGAAGCTGATATTTCCAGATCCGCAAAATAAATCTAATGCCATTATTGAATCCCATTCGAAGTGGTTTTCGAGGATATTAAAAATCCCCTCTTTTGCCATATCTGTTGTAGGTCGTATTGGAAGGTTTTTTGGGGCATTAAGTATTTTCCCCTTGTTTCGTCCTCTAATGATTCTCATCGGTTAATTGTTTAGTACAGACAAGGCTGACCAGGGATGAGAATATGAAGTATCAATTTTTTTTATGAATGGTCTAAGTTTTGCCCAAGCAATTTCATCCATTTGACCCTCCCAAATCAAAGGTGTATGTTCTGTGTGGACTCCTGATTGATCGTATACTAAAAGACAATTATATGCTGCTTCATTACTTGTTTTAACATTAAATATTGTGTGAATATCTAGTTTATTTTTTTTTATTACGGCAATTTCCATTCGATTCCCATTTTTGTGAACTCTTACACTTTCCTTGCCATTTTTTAACCATCGATTAGCATTTTGAGCCATCATTGGATAGAAGTCAATTGTATCCGGTAATTCTGCAGGGAATCTAAAATATAGTTCGATACCAAAGTTAATTTTCAAACTATTCCAATTTTTTCCGTTGGGATCTATGGGTTTTAGCCAATCTAGGTCATTATTTACCCAATCCTCTGGATACCAAGCGCCAAATCTTTCTTCGCCAAAAAGAAGGCACCGAGAGAATTTTGAATGATGCTTATCATACCAAATTTTAAAATCCTGAAAATCTATAGAGATAACTGAACCAAGAGGTCTATTGTCTGATTCATTACAAATCAAGAAATCCACACCATCAGACTTACCAATTACAATTACAACTTGATCTTTTGAGAATGAATCTGCCTCGGGGAAAAAAATCCACTCTTGAGGAGTAAAATTATTTCCAGTTTCCACTTAAGGTTGGTTCTGTAAGTGACCCTATGGCTAAAGCATTTATCCGTAATCCTAGTATTAAAGACTCATAATCATCATAGATGTCATGAAAAAAATCTGTATTCGGTGCTTTTATTTCAAAAACTTGAACTCGAACACCATTCCTATCCACATGACCGGTTGCTATACTAAACTCTGTTGAGTCCTTTGCAAAAGGTATGTAACGCAGATCAGAAACACTGAAATTTCCTTCAAATATCTCTGGGTTGGAAGAAATTAATTTATCTCTTGCAGATGTTTGACCGATAATTCTGTAAATAATCGTGTCTTTTAGCATATCGGTTTGATAAACTTTATCATATCTCATGAAGGAACTGTCTTTCCTCTCAATTATGCTTACTTGCGCATTTTGAAGAAAAGAAACTAAATCATCAAAATTGTTTGCGTATTGATTATACTCAGACTTAAATATTAATTGGGCTTCTCTTAATTGCTCAAGTCGGTTTGTTATTTTCTCATAACGTTTTTCTTTAATCGAGGCAAACTCAATCGGTTGCATTATGATTCTGTAAATTCTGTAGGATAAAATCAATGTAATTATCCCTAATGCGATTCTTAGATAAAAAATATTTTTTGAAGTCATGATAAAAAGTTTTCGTAGCGAAATTATGAAATATTACCTTGCTACCTTGATCCATGACTGTGAATTCTTATACACTTTATAATATTTTTTTAAAAGAGTTCCCCGAGACACCCACTAGAGACCAGAACAAGGGGCTTAGGGATATTTCGGATCTCTTGTGCCCCAACGTTGATAATTTAAGTTTAAATGATGTTTTTATTTTAATGGGATATGCCGGTACAGGTAAAACTACATTGGCTCGTACCGTGGCAAGAGTGGCAGAAAATTATGGTTGGAAATTAGTTTTAGCCGCACCTACAGGACGAGCAGCTAAAGTTTTACAAGGAGTCTGGGGATTGCATACATTGACTCTTCATCGAATGATATATAAAACCGTCAGAGGGCCAGATGGATACTATAAGCGCATCCTAAAAGAAAATCGTGGAAAAAATATAATTTTTATAATTGATGAAGCTTCTATGATTTCTGATAATGGAGAGAATGGAAACATGTTGGGAGATTTATTTTATTTTTTAAAATCTGGAAAAAATTGCAAACTCATTTTAGTTGGAGATAATGCTCAACTTCCACCTGTAGGTCAAATCAATAGTCCGGCTTTAGACATTAAAAAATTGAGGACAATTGGTATAAATTGCTCATGCACAATGCTAAAACAAATAATGCGTCAAGATGAAAAATCAGGAATTATAGATTGCGCTGATGCCCTAAGGAAAGCCATGTTTGCAAAACATATTTATTATCCGGTTTTAAAACCAAGTAATGAAGTATGTTTCGTCAATGATCTTTTCGATCTAAATAATTATTTTGAAAGTTCATTTGGTCATTCAGAATTTAATTCCGTTGTAATTACAAGGTCGAATTCCAGAGCCGTCTTATATAACCGTCAAATACGAACTAGATTGCTTGGATACGACGATATTATCAATGCTGGGGATTTGGTAATGGTAGTCCAAAATAATGAATTTTGGATGGATAAAGATTCGGGCCCTGACTTTATTGCAAATGGGGACATTTTTAAAATAATTTCTTGGAGAAATGAAGAAAATAAATATGGATTGCACTTTGCTGATGCATCCCTTGAATGGATGGATTTTGATGAACCTAATTTTGAGGCTAAAATTATTTTGAATACTCTGGATAGCAACAGTGCAAGATTGTCCCGGGAGCAATCAGATCTTCTGCATTCCGAGATTATGATTGAATTCAAAAATTCTGGTCTCCCTAATTCTAGACGATCTGATTTTTTCATGAATCATCCTTATGGGCAGGCTTTACAATTGAAATTCGGGTATGCATTAACAGCTCATAAGGCTCAAGGTGGACAATGGGATGATGTTTTCGTTGAAAGACCTTATATCGAAAATCCCGCACAAAAGGACTATTTGAGATGGCTTTATACTTCTTTTACTCGGGCAAAAAGTAGACTTTTTCTTATTGGGTTTCCAGAAGGTATAAATCATGAATAGTATGTTACTTTACCTTCGGATTTTTTTAAAGTGTGCTAAATAATTCAAAAAGTACATTAATCAGTACCAATGAAACCCTAATCCAACGGTAGGGCTATCCATGTATCTTTGTTTTTTTTAAGAATTGATCAATGGCAGATACCAAACCTTACGTACTTAAAAATAAAATTCGAATCGTTACTGCTACATCATTATTTGACGGTCATGACGTTAGCATTAATATCATGCGAAGGATTCTGCAATCAAGTGGTGCTGAGGTTATTCATTTAGGTCATGATCGAAGTGTCGAGGATGTAGTCAAGACTGCTATTCAAGAAGATGTGAATGCTATCGCAATGACGTCCTATCAAGGAGGTCATATAGAGTATTTTAAGTATATGTATGACTTACTTCAAGAATTGGGAGGTAAAAAAATTAAAATATTTGGCGGTGGTGGCGGGACCATTCTTCCTGAGGAAATAAAGGAATTACAAGAATACGGAATCGCAAGGATTTATCACCCTGATGACGGTAGATTAATGGGTCTGCAAGGAATGATAAATGATTTGCTTAAAAAGTGTGACTATCCAATAGGAGAGAATATAAAAGATCACATTGAGCCAGGACTCAATAGAGTTCCAAAATCCATTGCGAGACTCATATCATGTGCAGAAAATTTTCCGAAAGTTTTTTCGGAATCTGCTTCAATTTTTCAGGAGAAATATGAAAAAAGTAAAACTCCTATCCTGGGCATTACTGGCACCGGTGGAGCTGGAAAAAGTTCATTGGTAGATGAGTTGGTTAGAAGATTTTTAGAGGATAATCCTGATCATAAAATCGCTATAGTGTCTGTAGACCCCACTAAAAGAAAAAGTGGTGGTGCATTATTGGGAGATCGGATTAGAATGAATTCAATTAATGATCCTAGGGTATATATGAGGTCACTTGCTACCCGTCAAAGTAATCTTGCTTTGAGTAAAAACATTTCCGATGCTTTAAAAATTTTGAAATCATCGAGTTTTAATCTCATTATTCTTGAAACAAGTGGTATCGGCCAATCTGATACGGAAATTCTGGAATACTCAGATGTTTCTCTTTACGTTATGACTCCTGAGTATGGCGCATCAACGCAATTAGAAAAGATTGATATGCTTGATTTTGCTGATTTTATTTCTCTCAACAAATTAGATAAGCGAGGTGCCTTAGATGCATTAAGGGATGTTAAAAAGCAAGTTCAAAGAAATCAAAACCGATGGGAAGAGTATCTTGATTCTATGCCAGTTTTTGGAACTATGGCTTCTCAATTCAATGATCCAGGAACAAATACTCTTTACAAAGCGATTTTTACTCTTATGTCAAAGAAATCTCCTTCTACGAAATTCTCGACGAGTTCCTCGAGAGAAGGGGGGCAAAGTGAAAAAAATTATATCATTCCGGGGAATAGAAGTAGATACTTAAGTGAGATTTCTGAAAGTGTAAGAGATTACAATCTTTGGGTTGAAAATCAATCGAATATCGCAGATATTTTATATTCTTTTAATCGCTCTATCGCGGAACTAAAAAAAATAAAAGAAGCTGATAACAATAAATCTTTAGAAGAGCTTAAAAAAGCACAAAAAGAACTCAAAATGAACTTGGATTCCAAGAACTGGCAGGCGATTCAAGGATGGGAGGATCTTAAAAATCGTTATACTTCTGATAAATACACATATGAGGTTCGAGGAAAAGAAATTCATGTTGATACTCACACCATTAGTCTATCAAATCAAAAAATACCAAAAGTTGTTACTCCAAACTACAGATCTTGGGGAGATATTTTGAAGTGGCTTTTACAGGAAAACGTACCCGGGTCTTTCCCCTACACTTCAGGAATTTATTCTTTTAAGCGAAATAATGAAGATCCAACACGAATGTTTGCTGGCGAAGGTGGTCCCGAACGAACGAATAAGAGATTCCATTATTTGTCTATGGGGACTCCCGCTAAAAGACTCTCGACTGCATTTGATTCGGTAACTCTTTATGGCCACGATCCCAACAGAAGACCAGATATCTATGGGAAAATTGGAAATGCGGGAGTCAGCATCAGTTGTTTAGATGATGCAAAAAAATTGTATTCTGGTTTTGACTTATGTGATCCTATGACTTCGGTTTCAATGACTATAAATGGCCCTGCTCCGATGCTTTTAGGTTTTTTTCTGAATGCAGCAATTGATCAGCAATGCGAGCGATATATCATCAAAAATAAATTAATTGATCAGGTTAAGCGTTTTAAAAAAAATAAATATGCATCCTTAGGACTTGATCCTCCAAAATATAATGGTGCCTTACCAAAAGGTAATGACGGTCTGGGGCTTCTTTTATTAGGGGTCACAGGGGATGAAGTTTTGCCATCTGATATATATGCAAAGCTTAAAAATAAAGCATTGAATTTAGCACGAGGAACAGTTCAATCAGATATTTTGAAGGAAGATCAGGCTCAAAATACTTGTATTTTTTCAACTGAATTTGCCTTGCGTTTGATGGGAGATGTTCAAGAATATTTCATAAGAAATAAAGTTCGCAATTTTTACTCTGTTTCCATTTCCGGATATCATATAGCCGAGGCAGGAGCGAATCCAATAACTCAGCTAGCCTTTACTTTGGCAAATGGATTTACCTATGTTGAATATTATCTAAGCAGAGGTATGGATATAAATTTATTTGGACCGAATTTAAGCTTCTTTTTTTCCAATGGAATTGACCCTGAATATGCAGTTATTGGGAGAGTGGCAAGAAGGATTTGGGCAAAAGCTCTAAAGTCAAAATATGGGGCAAATGATCGAGCTCAAATGTTAAAGTATCATATTCAGACCTCAGGAAGATCTTTACATGCTCAAGAGATTAGTTTTAATGATATTCGAACAACTCTACAAGCTCTATATGCTATTTACGATAATTGTAATTCTTTACATACCAATGCATATGACGAGGCTATAACCACGCCAACAGAGGAAAGTGTTAGAAGAGCGATGGCTATCCAATTGATTATTAATAATGAACTAGGTTTGGCAAAAAACGAAAATCCTTTACAAGGTTCCTTTATTATAGAGGAACTAACAGAATTGGTGGAGGAAGCTGTAATGGTTGAATTTGACCGTATAAATGAGAGAGGAGGGGTTTTAGGTGCTATGGAGACAATGTATCAACGTGGTAAGATTCAAGAGGAATCAATGCATTACGAAATGCAAAAGCATACTGGAGAATATCCTATTATCGGGGTAAATACTTTTTTAAGTAAAGAAGGCTCACCGACTTTAATTCCAAGTGAAGTTATTAGAGCCACAAAAAATGAGAAAGAGAATCAAATTTCAATGGTTAAAACCGTCACTGATGCCTCGAAAAAGAAAGCGGATAAAGTTCTCAAGGATATTCAAATGGCGGCTTTAAAAAATGAAAATATTTTTGATTCTATTATGGAGGCTGTTAAATACTGTACAATTGGCCAGATAACGAATGTAATGTTTAAAGTTGGTGGTCAATATCGTCGTAATATGTAGTTTGAATAACTTGAATTGAAAAGTAAAATTTATTTGGTCATCATTAATTTAACATTATGAAAATAATATCATGGAATGTAAATGGAATCCGCTCCGCAGGATCTAAAGGTCTCTTAGATCAACTAAAAAAATGGGATGCCGATATTGTCTGTTTTCAGGAAACAAAGGCAACAGAAGAACAAGTCTCTGAGGTTTTATTTGGTTCGGGTTATAATGTTATCGCTCATTCCGCGATCAAAAAGGGCTATAGCGGGACGGCTTTAATTTCAAAAACGGAGCCTATATCTGTAAGAATCGGTGTCAAAATCGAAGAACATGATGGTGAGGGTAGATTTATTGTTGCTGAATTTTCGGAGTATTACGTAGCTACGGCATATGTTCCAAATTCTAAAAGTGATCTGTCCAGGTTAAAAAATAGGAGTGATTGGGATATTGAAATTTCGAAGATTCTTGAAGAATATGATAATAAAAAACCACTAGTATACTGTGGAGATTTGAATGTAGCTCATAAACCAATAGATCTGGCTAACCCAAAAAGTAATTATAATAGAACGCCAGGCTACACTCAAACTGAAATTGACGGTCTAGATAATCTTCTTAAAAAAGGTTTTATTGATTCATGGCGATCGATGAATCCTGAGATAGTAAAGTATTCGTGGTGGAGCATGCGATCAGGAGCTAGGTCTCGAAATATAGGATGGAGACTAGATTATCATTTGGTTTCGGAGCGTTTAATGCCAAGAGTAGTTAAAACAGATATTTTAAATGATGAGTATGGCAGTGATCACTGCCCGGTTTTATTAGAGATTCAATAATTCCTTTTTCTTTTTTCGGCTTGAAACGTTTGAAACTTTTGAAAAAGCTGTGAATCACTTAAAATTTCTCGATCGTTGATAACAGTAATTAATCCTTTGTGTGAAGTGTTTTTAGGACATCTTCTTAGAGACTCAGTCACAAGATTTTTGAAATTATTTGATTGATAATATCTTTCTTCCAGAAAGGCGGATATTAATATTCGGGAAGCTGCTTCTGGTTTATCCAATTTTAGCAAAGTCTTGGCATACGCTATCTGTCCGCCGGGGTGTCTTGGAGATTTTTTTAAAAGATTTTCATATGTTTTTTGAGCTTCCTGCAATTGCCCTCTGTAGCTGTATAGGTTACCAAGTTGAAAAATTGTCACCACGTGGTTTGGGTGAATTTCTAGGGCCTGAAGAAAAAGATTTTCTGCTTTTACGAAGTTCTTAGGTCCAAACTTTTTATTTTTCGATCTCTGTGCTTCTGAAAACATACTACCCATCCCTGAAAAATATGGTAACGGATTCCCAAAGCGATCAAGTTCATTCCACGAGTTTTGGGCTGCCAAAACACTTTCCTGAATCTTATCCGAGGCTTTATTGGCATTATTTTTCAACACAGCCTGGTTGTTTTTGTCTCCTTCAATGGCTTTTAAACTCGAATACGCGAGCAACGATAGAAATCCAAAAACGATAATAATCGTCCATTTTTGGTGTAAAATTATATTCAATTTATTTTCTCTTTTAACCAATGATCCCATTGTCAACATAAATGGAGCGTAAACTGCTATTCTCTCTAATGGGAATTCAAAAAAAGAATAAACCGTAACGATTATTAAAGTGGCGCCCAAACAATGATGTGAAATGTTTCTTTCACTTTTTTTGAGCCAAGTAATCCAAAAGTAAATAATGAAAATTATAAAGATTAGGAATCCAATACTTCCATTTTCTGACAGAATCCAAAGAAAATCGTTATGTGGTCTTACTTCAGCTGTTATACCTTCTGCAACGCTTGGATTGGTTCCTTGCAGGCCATATTTTGGGAATTGAATCCGCCATTGCCCGCTACCAACTCCGCTTAATGGAGAAGATTTAGCCATTTCTATGGAGTGACTCCAGAAGACCCCTCTTATTTTCATATTTGTAGAGTCAAATAATCGTTCTCGTATTTCAGTATGAGATAGAAAAGAACAAATTCCCAGCATTGCTGTGGCAATTAGTATCCATATTTTTTTGTTTGGTTTCCAACCGTTTAGTAAAATAATTGATAGAGATAGAACTCCAGCTAAGACAATACTTCTTGTTTGCGTTAAAGCGATTGAAATTAGGCTCAAAATGAGTATTGCAGTAAATAGCCATTTATTCCGAGAGGATTGGTATATGAGTAGAATATTCATTGGTATAGATATAGCAATCGCAGACGCATTGAAATTTTTATGACCTAATATTCCGGAAATTAAGTAAGGGTCTAAAATTCCATTTTTGGTTTTCAAAAATTCAACTAAAAAGTAAATAGATACAATAGCTCCGAATCCGACAATTGAATTTGATATCAAAGGATGAATGGTTCCATTTTTGGATCTGAGATTGATTCCAATAAAAAGAAAACCTGCATAACCAAGATATCTAAAAGATGATAATTTCCATTCCGAAAATGCAGTTATTGGAGCTGTAAAATATCCAATAAATGACCATAATACGAGTAGTAACCAAACAATTAATATCGGAGATAAAATAAATCTATTATTTACTCTAGTTATGTAACCTAGAATTCCGATTCCAAATAGGCTCCACCCCAGATGAAGAGGCCAATGACCTGGATCTCCCAATGATGAAAAAGCTTCAAAGCTCGGCAGAAATGCTAAAACCATTCCTGCAATCAACCCTATCCATTTTTCATTTTGGTTTGTCTGTAAATTCATATTCCGAATTTAGAAAAACCTAAGCCATAGAAATAAGGCTAACAAGAAAAAAATTATTTAGTCTTCGCGGTGACTTCGAACTGAAATTCTGCAATTACTTCTCGATGTAACCTAATTTTGGCAGAATACTTCCCAGCGCTTTTAATCGTTCCGCCAAGTATCTGGATGTATTTCTTTTCTATTGAATGGCCCACTTCATTAAGTTTATCAGAAACGTCTGAATTGGTCACTGCACCGAAAAGTTTTCCGGATTTGCCAGCCTTGGCAGATATTTTTAATTCGATTCTAGACAAACCTTCTGCAGTTGACTTCGCTGAATCGATAATCTTTTTTTCTTTGTGAGCTTTCTGCTTGATGTCTTCTGCAAGCATTTTTTTTGCAGACGGAGTGGCAAAAACAGCTTTCCCTTGTGGGATTAGGAAATTTCTGCCATATCCATTTTTTACAGAAACTAGGTCGTCCTTATAACCTAAGTTCTCAACGTCTGTTTTTAAAATTAAATCCATGTCAAATACTATTTAAGGTTATCAGCTACGTATGGCATAAGGCCTAGATGCCGAGCTCGTTTGATTGCTACAGCAAGCTTGCGCTGGTATTTAAGGGAAGTTCCAGTGATTCTTCTTGGTAAAATTTTACCCTGTTCATTAACAAAGCGTAGGAGATAAGTCGGGTCTTTGTGGTCAATGTGCTTTATTCCATACTTTTTGAAGCGGCAATATTTTTTGTTGTTTTTGGCATCAATAGCGATTGGCTGTAAATATCTAATCTCTGATTGGTTGCCTGCATTTGATTCTAAAGTACTCATGACAATAAATTATTAAGAATTTTTGACTTTATCCCTTCTTTTTGAAGCATATTCAATTCCATTTTTATCCAAAACAACGGTCAAGAATCTTAAGACTCTTTCATCGCGTTTCATTTCAACCTCTAAAGGAGAAATAATATTGGTTGGAGCTTTGAATTCGAGTAGGTTGTAGAAGCCACTCTTTTTTTTGTCAATGAGATACGCTAGTTTGCGCAATCCCCATTTCTCAACGTTGATAATTTCAGCTCCACTAGATTTAAGGAAGTCTGTGTACTTATCAACCGCTTCCCTTATCTGATCTTCAGATAAGACGGGATTTAATATGAAAACGGTTTCGTATTGGTTCATCTGTTAGTGAAATTAGGGCGGCAAAGGTAAGAAAAGTTTGCGTGTATTCCTTATTTGAAACATTATTTGATTCAAAAAATATATCTAAACCTAATTGTGTATTCAATGTGATAAAAAAATTATGAATGTTGCTATCAGAAAATTAAGTTAATTATTTTTACTACAACGCTTGTTGCGAAACGTAAGCTGAAGGTTTTACTTTTGTAATCTTCGTATGCAACAAAAGTATTCAAAACATGATCTTGAGAAATAAAAACAAAAAATGAAAAGTAAAATTAACATTTCTGTTCTAGGAATTATTTATGCTGTTGGCATTCTGGGTTTTCATTCGAAGTATTTCGGTCTTTTTTCAATTTTATCTCCAATTACTTTAATTCTTTCTTTTTTAGCTCTTTATATAACTTCTGTAAAGACAGAAACTCTGAAATTTCGACTTTTTTTAACTTTTATTGTTGGATTGTTAGTTGAAATCATTGGAGTTAAAACAGGGTTGCCTTTCGGCACCTACCTGTATTTGGAAGGGTTAGGCTCAAAAATTCTGGGTGTTCCTTGGGTAATGGGATTAAATTGGCTTGTTCTCTCATGGTCAGCGGGCCAAATATGTGCTTTTTACTTTCGAGATTTTTCCAAACTTTTAAGGTGTTCTGCTGCTGTTATACTATTGCTATTAGTTGATTTGTTAATGGAACCTGTTGCAGTCGATTTGCGTTTTTGGATCTTTTCAGGCTCGGGTCCTGGAATTTTAAATTATATCGGCTGGGCCTTAACCGCTGCATCGATCCAGTGGATTCTCGTTGATAAAATTCCCTCTGCAAAAAACAATACAGCCTCGGCAATTATCATATTTCAAATAATTTTCTTTGCCAGCTTTCAATTCTGGCCACTAAACTAGAATCTCTTCCTTAGCTTTGAGGAATGGATGTGCCCTATGTTGTATCAGCAAGAAAATATCGCCCATCTTCATTTGATGAAGTTGTAGGTCAAAAGCATATAACTGATACTTTAGAGCATGAAGTAATTTCAGGAAACATACCCCAAGCCTTACTTTTTTGCGGACCCAAGGGAGTAGGCAAAACATCGTGTGCGAGAATTTTGGCCAACCGAATTAATGAAGTCCACTCCTCTTCAGACATAAGTTTTGACTTAAATGTTTTCGAACTTGATGCCGCATCCAATAATAAAGTAGATGATATTCGTCAGTTGATCGATCAAGTTAGGTTTGCACCCCAAGTCGGAAAATATAAGGTATACATCATCGATGAAGTTCATATGCTTTCAACTGCAGCTTTTAATGCTTTTTTGAAAACTCTAGAAGAGCCTCCATTGCACGCAATTTTTATTTTAGCAACCACTGAAAAAAATAAAGTACTTCCAACAATTCTATCGCGTTGTCAGGTTTTTGATTTTAAGAAAATTGAAGTAAAATCAATTGCAGAGCACCTAAAATTGGTTGCTGATAAAGAGAACGTTCAAGCTGAATATGAAGCTCTTCATCTAATTGCTGAAAAATCAGAAGGGTCACTAAGAGATTCATTATCCATTTTTGATAGAATTCATGCCTTTTCTCGTGAACAGAAAATATCTTACGAATTAGTTCGAGAGAATCTTCAAATTTTAGATCGAGATATTTTTTTTAAAACACTAGATGATTTGGTAAATCATGATGCCTCAGCATTGTTTCTTACCGTAAACAAAGTGATAGCTCAGGGCTTTGATCTCAAAATATTTGTAAATGGTCTTGCCTCTCATATTCGAGATGTATTACTTGCGAAACACTCGGAGACAATTGAAATAATGAATTGCTCTGGTCCTTTGAAAGAAAAATATCGTGAACAATCAAGTAGAATGAACCCTAATTTCTTAGGCCACTCGCTCAAGTTGTTGACTAATTGTGATTTAAAAATTTCTGAGACATCAAGTCCCAGATTATTAGTTGAAGTCACCTTGCTAGATATTGGGGAATTAACTCATTTGAATGATGAATTAAAAAAAAAAACCTTAAGATCTCCCAAGGTAATTGAAAATAAAATTTCTGCTGATCTGCCAGACCAGAAGATTAAAAAGATTTCAAGTAGTCAAGACAAAGTAGATTTCCCTATTGCCGATGAAATCCCGAATAAAAGCGAAATCATACCGGATCTGAAACTAGAAATAATAGAAACGGAAAAAGAAGCTTTCCCTACTAAATCAAACCCAAATTCATCAAGGAAATCAGCATTTTCACTTAGATCTAGTTCCATCAAAAACCATAAGGTTCAAGTTGAATCGACGGATGAAGAAATAAGAGCAGATAAGGTTTTAACATCATTTAATCAGAGTGATTTGAATTTGGTATGGCCAAAAATTACAGAAATGATGATTAACAGTCAGGTAATTTATGCGCTGTTAAGTCAAATTAATCCGATTTTGGAAAAAGACTTTAAAATTCGAGTTTCTGTCGGCTCTAGAGTGCAGTCAAAATATTTTGAAGAGGCAAGGGGTGAAATTATTCCTTTGCTTCGAACCGAACTCAAGAATGATGCAATATCAGTTATTGTCAAAGTTGAAGAATCAGGCAGTAATGCAAAAATTGTTTACACGGCAGAAGAGCGTTATCAGTTTTTATTGGAAAAAAATCCCCAATTGGACGATTTTAGAAAGGAATTTCAACTCGATATAGATTAAGTTTGTATCCCTTTTTCGAAGAGGCTTAAACAATGAAATCAAGAAATGAAAAAAATAAAAGTACTTAATCCAGTAGTTGAACTCGATGGAGATGAGATGACAAGAATTATTTGGTCATTCATAAAAAATAAGCTCATTCTCCCTTATGTAGAAATAGACATCAAATATTTTGACTTGGGAATGGAGAGTCGTGATAAGTCAAATGATCAGGTAACTATTGACGCCGCAAATGCGATAAAAAAATATAATGTTGGAATTAAGTGCGCAACTATAACTCCTGATGAGGATAGAGTAATAGAATTTGATTTGAAAGAGATGTGGAGGTCACCAAATGGAACGATTCGTAATATTCTTGGTGGTACTGTTTTTCGTGAGCCCATAATTTGTTCAAATGTTCCAAGGTTGGTGAATACCTGGAATAAACCTATCGTAATTGGAAGGCATGCTTTTGGTGATCAATATCGAGCTACGGACATTGTAGTTGACCGACCTGGAAAGCTTACTATGACCTTTACTCCTGAGGGAGGTAGTCCACAATCGTTTGATGTTTACGATTTCAAAGGAGGGGGGGTCGCAATGGGCATGTATAATACAGACGAATCTATTATCGGGTTCGCAAGATCATGCATGAATTTATCACTTGAAAAGAAGTGGCCTCTTTATCTGAGTACAAAAAATACAATTCTTAAAAAATACGATGGTCGATTCAAAGATATATTTCAAGATATATATGAGAATGAGTTTAAAATAAAGTTTGAAAAAGTCGGAATCAACTATGAGCATCGACTGATTGATGACATGGTCGCATCCGCTTTAAAGTGGGAAGGCGGTTTTGTTTGGGCTTGTAAGAATTACGATGGTGACGTTCAGTCTGACACAGTCGCTCAAGGTTTTGGCTCTTTAGGTTTAATGACTTCGGTATTGGTGACTCCAGATGGAAAAACATTGGAAGCAGAAGCGGCCCATGGAACTGTTACAAGGCATTACAGGCATCATCAAGAGGGTAAGCCGACTAGCACTAATCCTATAGCGTCTATATTCGCTTGGACGAGGGGATTAGCGCACCGAGGAAAATTAGATAATAATCAAGATTTAATTTCTTTCTCAAGAAAACTTGAGGAGGTCTGTGTTGAGACTGTTGAAGCAGGAAAAATGACTAAAGATTTAGCTATTTGTATTCATGGGTTGAATATTAGTCATGGTTCTCATTATTTAAATACTGAAGAATTTCTTGAAGCTCTGGATTCTGGTCTAAGGGCGAAGCTATTGACGGATTAGTCAAATTTTTATTCTAGATTTTGCCATCAGTCTCAAAAATATGGAGCTCAGAGTAAGCTTCCCTTTTTTATATGATTTTAAGGCATCCCTAAACTCACCTCTTTTGTGCTCTGTACGAGCAATTTGACGCCAAATTTCTTGATTAGCAGGTTTTAATGAATTGTTTGATATCCAGCCTTTTTCATGAAATCCTTTGATTCTTTGGAATAACTTCGCGCCATGTAATTTTAAGTTATTTGTCATTCCATAGTTTGTTCTGTATAAAGTATGAGGAGTTTTAGACCACTGCAAAGGTCTAATTCCAATGCGATATAACTTCATGTAAAGGTCTAAATCTTCCGTACCCTCTAGATCTCTATTTGTATCAAAGCCATCAACTTTTTCAAGAATATCTCTGCGGAATAAACTTCCAGATGCAGAAAATGGAAGTCTTTTAGTTATTAGATCCTCGTGATTTAATATTGAATCAGTTCTTCTATTTCGTTTTACATTAGTTCTTGAATTCCATTCAAGATATGGATTCCAACACCATCCCTGACTAGCCTCTATGACTTTCCAACTGTTTTTGAGTTCTCGGTACCAATCTTTTGTAATCAAATCATCTGCATCTAAAAATACTACCCATTTAGATTGAACTCGAGAAATCCCACTGTTTCGAGTTGCCCCCAAGCCAAGATTCTTCTTGTGGGTTATGATTTTTCTATTCATTGTAGAATTCTCTTTCCATTTTTTCAGAATTTCACACGTATTATCGGTTGACCCATCGTCAACGCAAATGATACTTAATTCTTTGGGAATACAATTTAGAGTGTCAATTATAGTATTTTGCGCTTGATAGCAAGGTATAATCACAGTTATGTCGAGAAATTTGGTCATATTGAATTTGGAATGAAATAACTGGGAAATAATTTATGAAGAAGCTTTCGAAGAGGAGCTTTTAATCCAATAAAATCCAAAATGAATACTGCAATTCTTATAAATCCTTCATAGGGAATATGAAGAAGTATTAGTGGTCGGAGAGTCACAAATCTTCTAAAAAGATCAAAATTGATTTTCAAGTTTGGCTTTAAGTCTTCTTTTTTCCAAGACTGGCGATATAAAGAATGAGTCCACCAAGAGGCGACATTGGAATATGCTTTTTTTCTATTTTGTTTTTGAGGACTATGATTAGTACAAATATGATCTATAATTGTTAAAATTTCCTTGTATGCACTACCACTTTTGTTTGCGAGTGATCTTTGTGTTTTGTCGTGGACCCTAAAGTAGTTTAATGTCTCTGGAATGTAGCATATATCCCCATTTTCAAGGAGTTTAATATAAAACATCCAATCACCATTGAGTTTCCAATTTACCGGTGCTCCACCAACCTGATCATAAGACCTTTTTCGAATAAGTGCTGCAGAGGCATTGGGTATTATGTTATGAATTAACATAAAGTTTTCAATTTCATTTATGCCATTGTTTACATATGACTTATTCCATCGATTTGTTTTGAAAATTTTGTGATAATGTACATTAAAATTATGCAGATGTTTCCCCGATTTTTCCACTAGCATACTCTGAGAAAACGCTATTACGGCATTTTGATTTCTTTCTAGTTCCAGTACTAATTTTTCGAGAAGATCTGGTTCAGCCCAGTCGTCACTCTCAGCAATCCATAAGTATTCTCCTCTTGCAAGTTCAACACCTTTATTCCATTGGGCGAAAGTGCTTCCACTATTTTTTTTGTTTGGAAAGTATTGAAAGTTTTTATGATTTTTTGCCCACTTTTTTAATGTCACTTCCGATTTGTCGGTTGATGCATCATCTAGAAGTATGACTTCAAAATCCTGAAAAGATTGGCGAGAAATACTTTCTAAACGCTTATTCAAATAGTCTGCGTGCATATAATTTGGTACTATTACGCTAACTTTTGGTGTAACTTTCTGCATACCCCGAATTTACATTACCTTCAGCTTTCTATGCGCACAGTAATTTATGGATTGCCAAAAAGTGGCACGACGTATCTTTTCTCTTTGCTTGCTCAGGCAATGTCAAGGGATAAAAAACTTGTTGAATCTTTCGAGCCCAGGAGTAAAGACGAAAATAATCGACTTCATCGCCATGATGGTCAATTTTGGGATGAGTCTGAAAACATGTTAGTTAAAATCTTGTATGCAGATGCAAACAAGAATTCAGGTTGGGAAGGAGCTCAGGCCAAAAAATCATTTGATTATTATGATAAAAAAATATTTTTGATTCGTGATCCAAGAGATCGTTGGATTTCGGCATTTTTTTATCGCTGGTTTTATCGTCATAATCCTGATAAAAAAGATTTTGAAAGGGCTCTAGCTTTATCCCAGAAAAAAGAAAAGAATCCGGATCAAGTTCCATTTCACAAATTGTTTAGTTCAGATCCCCAAGTAATTAAGAATTGGGCCAAGGAGTACACTCATAATTTACATTTCATGACTGATTTCATCAATGGCCTTAAACTTAATGGTTGGTATATTCTGAAATATGAAGATTTAGTTGACAAGAATTGGAAAGATCTCGAAGAATATTTAGGAGTTTCTCTGGAGTTAGAGCATGATATCCGTAAGAGTTTTAAACATGTTAGTAGAACTAATCAATATGGAAATTGGCGCCGCTGGTTCACACTTGAGGATGTAATTTTTTTTACCCCCATATTCAATAATTTTTTACAAAGTCACGGTTATGATTCCGTTGATTGGGATTTGGAAAAAATCAATTCTTTGCCAAGCGTTGAGGGCTCGGACTATATGAAAAAGCTTTTTTATCATAAAAATGGACCCAATTCATATTCAAAAAATATACTCGGAGAACTGAAGAGATTTATTTGGGGAAATTCCATTCGTGTGGAATAAACACTCCGTTTTTCTTAGAATTGAATTCATCACCTCCTTCAATATAATGGCCTCCGTGAACCTCAAATTTATAGGCCACTCTTAGATCATCGCAAACAATTCCTCTCTCAATGGCTCTAATGTCAGCATAATACTTTCCTTTCATCCAAGGAAGTTTCTCAATGCGGATTTCTATATCTCCACTTGCAGGCAAAACAGTTGGTCTAAAATTATTACTGTGCATTGATAGTGGAGATAGGAATCTACCATCTTCACCATTTATACTTATTTTAATATTAAAATCTTTAAGGTCTTCCACCCCTTCATATGCAATATGTAATATTGCCGGCTTTCCAGTTTCTAGAATCTCTGTCTTCCATTTGACTTTTGTTATTCGAACTTTCCCTGAACCCTTTCTGTCTTTTCTTTTTGATAAATCAATAGGGTTAACAGCATTTGTGGAGTTCCGAATATAAGTCTCACATATTTTTTTACTATCACCAAATTGGGTTAATTCTCCTTGTTCTAACAATATCGCTTTTGGGCATAATTGCTTTAGCGCGAATAAATTGTGAGAAACAAAAATAACGGTTCTTCCATTTTGGTTTATCTGAAATTCCATATTTCGAAAACATTTTTCTTGAAAACTACGATCTCCTACTGCTAGAATTTCATCTACAATTAGAATGTCAGAGTCTAGGTGCGCTGCAACTGAAAAGCCCAAACGAACCTTCATTCCACTTGAGTAATGCTTGATGGGTTGATAAATATAATTTTCACTAATTCCTGAAAATTCAATTATCTGACTAAGTTTTTTTTGAATCTTTTTTCGGTTCATTCCATTTAATGCAGCACTTAAATAAATATTTTCGATGCCTGATAAATCTGGATGAAAACCAGTTCCTACTTCAAGTAAACTCGTTAATGACCCTCGATACTTAAAACTTCCCGTCGATGGTTTTGTTAAACCTGAAAGTATCTTTAAAAGGGTAGATTTCCCTGCTCCGTTGTGCCCAACAATTCCCAAGGCAGTTCCTGTTTCTATGCTAAGGTCGATATTTTTCAAGGCCCATGATTCTGAACTCTTCAGGTAATATTTTTTGCCCAAGTTTTTGATTTGAATTGCGATGTTATCGGAAAGGCTCATAAAGTATCAACCATTTTATTTTCAGCATATCGAATCGCAATAAATCCGCTTACAAATAACAAAAAAACCATAATAAAGGAAATATAAATATTCTCATTCCATAATTCTGTTTTTAGCCATAAAGAGCGAAAACCGTCTGATATCGCGACCATTGGGTTTAAGTATAAAACCCAAATATTTTCTCCTAATGAAGAATTCAATCTTGAGGACGGGTATGCAATTGGGCTGAGTAAAAATAATCCCTGAATTAATAAGGGAAGAATGGCTAACCAGTCACGAAAACGCGCTGATATTGCAGCTATCCAATAAGTAATGCCAAGAGCTGCAAAAATTGTACAAGAGGAATAAAATAAAAAATCAAACACCATAAAATCCCATACGCCTAATTTAACTCCCCTGAAAACGTAGTACATTATAGATGCAACTCCAAAGTCTAGGAGGCCGACTAGAACTTTGCTTAAGGGTAATGCTTGTCTAGGAAATGCAACCTTAGATATTATATGCTGATTATGAACCAAACTAGGAGAGCCCTGCAATATAATTTGCTGCATTAATAGCCATGATGGAAGGCTTGCAAATGCATATATTGAGTAATCAATACCATCTGGTGCTTGAATTTTCACAATCCATGAAAAGACAATGAGTATTAGGCCTGCGGATAACAAAGGCTGACCAATCGACCAAAACCATCCTAGCCGAGTTTGAACATAACGTAACTGAAGGTCTCTTCGAGCAAACGCATAGGCAACTGAGTAGACTTTTTTAAAGTCATAATTCCTAAGACTTAGAAAGGAATCGGTTGATGAAACTGAGTGAATCTTTTTACTCATATCTAAGGGCTTCTATGGGGTCTAGTCTTGCAGCTTTTTTTGCTGGGTACCAACCTGAGACTACACCAACAAAAAATGAAACAATAAATGCCAACCCAATCCATTGGAATGGAATGACTATCGGAGTGTTGAGAATAAAAGCCAACCCATTTCCAACAATCAGTCCAAATACTATTCCAATAATGCCGCCAGCAAGACTAACTAATATTGCTTCAAATAGGAATTGGGTTATTATGATTTTTTCACTTGCTCCTAAGGCCTTTCTTGTTCCTATTTCACCTGTTCTTTCGGTTACGGAGACAAGCATAATGTTCATTAGGGAAATGGATGCACCTAAAAGAGTTATAAATCCTATTAAACCTGCTCCTATACTAACAGATTTTAACGAGTTTATAAGGATGCTAGATAGGTTATCGGCTCTTCGAATATTAAAATTATTTTGCTCGCCCGGGCTTAATTTTCTTATTGAACGCATAGATGATATTGCTTCATTAATAGCTGCTTCCATTTTTTCAGGACTTGGCGCTAAAACACTGGTGACAATCGATGAACTAGAGGATCCAAAATCTTTCAAGCCAGTCATAAGTGGTAAATAGATAAGATTGTCACTAGCCATAAAGGAGCTGTTCCCTTTTGGTTTTGTTACTCCAATTACTTTATAGGATTTCCCATTTATACGAATCATTTTTGCAATTGCCTCGGAACTATTTTTAAATAGTTTTTTACTTACGTCTGGACCTATTAATGCTACGGATCTAGCTTCTTTTTGTTCAACGCCAGAAAAATATCGACCTTCTAATATTTCGATGCTATTTACTCGTGCGAAATTTAAATCGATTCCTTGAACCCTCACATTAGGATTAGATTCTTTTTCCTGATATCGGATTGTCGCAGTCCCGAGAAGGTCATCACTTAAACTCGTTGGAAGCCCCTTTTTGCTTAATTCCTTTTTTAGATAATTTGCCGTTTGAATAGGAATTTGAGGCTGTCTTTTTTGTCTTGTTCCATTTCTACCAACTTCTAGAATCATTCCTCCGCTTTGAATACTGAAAGTATTTGCGCCCATTGTAGTGAATTGACCTGAAATACTACTTTCCATAACAGAAGTAGCTGTTAACATCCCTACAAGTGCCGTAATTCCAGTAGCAATTATCAGAGCTGTCAATGTGGCTCTAAGCGATTGAGAGCGAAGAGATTGATAAGCCATTACGATGGATTCGATTGTAATTTTTTGATAAAATTTTAACATATAATTTTCAAAGGTAGTGCTAGGTTGCAAGGACTTTTGCAAATTTGCATAATAATGAAAATAAATAAAATTTTTTGGATCACTCTTATTTATATGTTGCTTTTGACTCCGGTTAAAGCTCAATATGTATATGTTGACATCCCGGATACAACTCTTGAAAAGAATGGAGATTTTTTTGATTTGGATGTAAATAATGATTCAATATTAGATTTCAGGTTTACCCAATATCGAGATACGGGCTCTACAGGCTTAATTGATCACTCAATTATATCGCCGTTTGATTCTTCAGGATCTGCTCTTCACGGACAACAACGAGGTTTTTTCTTTTATGCAGATAAGCTCCAAGTGGGGGATGATATTTCGCTGACCTCCTCTTCATGGCAAGGTTTTTCGCCTAATGATTACTTTGGAACTATTGAATATAGATTTGATAGCGTCTCTGATCCAAATTCACAATGGAAAAACAATGACGAGGGTTATATCGGTGTCAGTGTTGTGAATAAAGATTCTTTACAATTTGCCTGGGTTAGGGTTCAGGTAGAGGATGGTCAGCGTATAATTTTAAAGGATTATGCGTATCAACAAAAATTAGATAGCTCAATATTTGCGGGTCATTTATGGATTTCTATTGAAAGTAATTATTTATCAGGTTACATGGGTTTTGTCTCAAAGGATAAATTAATTTTAATTCGACCTGAAAATTCTTTGGCAGCTAGAACTAGCATTTATAACTCAGATGGTAAGATTCTTATCTCGGGAAATTGGGTTGGGTCTGAGTGGTCTATGCCGATTCATATTTTTAAAAGTAGTTTTATAACTGTCGTATCGGAGTCGATAGATGGAATATGGGTAGAAAAGATCTTTATTGCCCAGTAAAGAATTCAAATTTCTGGTTTGAGCAGTATTGTACAATTAATAACCTTTTGCTTCAAGCCCATTAAACTAGCTCTATTTTCGTATTTTTGTTAATACAAAGACAAATCATAAAATTTATTTTAATAAAACATTTGATTTTTAAAAATATTATTGGTTTTTATGAGTTTCTATAAAAATTATTGTAAAGACATCGAAGAACGAAGTGTTCAAGGGCTTAAACCCAAGCCCATTGACGATGCGGATTTATTAATAGAAATAATAAAAGATATTAAAGATGTAAAAAGCTCTTTGAGAAAAAAATCATTGGACTTTTTTGTCTATAATGTTTTACCAGGAACAACAAGTGCAGCAAGGGTAAAAGCTAATTTTTTAAAAGAGATTATTCTTGGTAAACATATAGTAGAAGATATTAATATCACATTTGCTTTTGAGTTATTATCACATATGAAAGGTGGGCCCTCGGTTGAGGTTTTAATTGATCTCTCTCTTAAGAAAGATTTGGATATCCAGAGAAAAGCTGCTGATGTTTTAAAAACTCAATTTTTCTTGTATGATGACGATATGAATCGTCTAAAGAAAGCATATGAAAATGGCAATAATATCGCAAAAGAGGTTTTAGAAAGTTATGCTAATGCTGAGTTTTTCACCAAACTTCCCGATATAGATGAGGAAATAAAAATTGTCACTTATGTTGCAGGAGAGGGTGACATATCTACAGATTTGTTGTCTCCTGGCAGTGATGCTCACTCGAGGTCAGATAGAGAGTTGCATGGTAAATGTATGTTTGAACATAACACTGAAAAACAAAACGAGCTTTTACTTCTTCAAGAGAAATATCCTGATCGACGGGTAATGTTAATCGCGGAAAAAGGGACAATGGGTGTAGGTTCCTCAAGAATGTCAGGAGTCAATAATGTAGCGCTTTGGATTGGTAAGCAGGCAAGTCCTTATGTGCCTTTTATAAATTACGCCCCAATAGTAGCCGGGACAAATGGTATTTCTCCAATTTTCTTAACAACCGTGGATGTAACAGGAGGTATTGGTATTGATCTGAAAAATTGGGTTAAGAAAAAATATCCTAATGGGTCTGTAGTACTTGATGAAGATGGAGAAGCAATTTTGGAAGAGGTTTACTCGATTAAAACAGGTACTGAACTTACCATAAACACAAAAGAAAAAAAGTTGTTTAAAGGTGATTTAGAGCTTTGTGATATTTCTTCTTCATTCACGCCTCAGAAACTTGAATTTATGCGGGCGGGAGGATCATATGCAATTGTTTTCGGAAAGAAGCTTCAAACATTTGCTTCAAAAACTCTCGGGATTAAATCTCCAGAAGTATTTGCGTCATCTAAAGAGGTTTCAAACGATGGACAAGGTTTGACCGCTGTAGAAAAAATCTTCAATAAAAATGCAGTTGGGTTAAGCTCAAATAAAATCTTGCATGCCGGTTCTGATGTCCGTTTAGAGGTTAACATTGTGGGTTCTCAAGACACTACTGGCCTAATGACCTCTCAAGAGCTGGAAATGATGGCAGCCACTAAAATTTCCCCTATTATTGACGGTGCGTATCAATCTGGATGTCATACAGCTTCAGTTTGGGATAGGAAAGCTCAGGAGAACATCCCAAGGTTGATGAAGTTTATGCATGATTTTGGTTTGATTACTGCTCGTGATCCTGAAAACGAGTATTTTCCATTGACAGATGTAATTCATAAAGTTTTAAATGATATTACCATTGACGATTGGGCAATAATTATTGGTGGTGATTCTCATACAAGAATGTCAAAAGGGGTGGCATTTGGCGCAGATTCGGGAACTGTCGCTCTTGCCCTTGCGACCGGTGAAGCAAGTATGCCTATTCCTGAATCTGTGAAAGTCACCTTCAAGGGCAAAATGCAGAGTGGCACCGACTTTAGAGATGTTGTTCATGCCACTCAATCTCAAATGCTTGATAATTTTGATGAAAATGTTTTTCAAGGTAGAATTATCGAGGTGCATATCGGGACCTTGCTTGCTGATCAGGCATTTACTTTTACGGATTGGACTGCTGAAATGAAAGCAAAGGCATCTATTTGTATCTCTCAAGATGACACCCTTATAAAATCTCTAGAGATTTCTAAGGAAAGAATTGAGATCATGATTAAAAATGGAATGGATAATAAATCTCAGGTTCTTCAGAGGCTCATAAATAAAGCTGATAAGAGAATTGATGAGATTAGAACTGGAGAAAAGCCCGCCTTAACTCCTGATCATAACGCTAAATATTATGCCGAGTTTGAAGTAGATTTAGATATTATTGGACAACCTATGATCGCTGATCCTGATGTTCACAATGAGGATGTCTCCAAAAGGTATACTCATGATGCTATAAGACCACTTTCTTATTATCAAGGAAGTAAAAATATCGATCTTGGCTTTGTTGGATCGTGCATGGTTCATAAGGGTGATCTGAAGATAGTTTCTAAAATGCTCAAAAACTTAGAGGCTAAGAATGGATTAGTTGAGTTCAATGCTCCTTTAGTTGTTGCTGCTCCGACATATAATATTATTGATGAACTCAAAGAGGAAGGCGATTGGGATATTCTCTCAAAATATTCCGGATTTGAGTTTGATGACGATGCACCTAAAAATGCTCCACGTACTGAATATAAAAATATGATGTATCTCGAGAGACCGGGATGTAATCTTTGTATGGGAAATCAAGAAAAAGCTGCAAAAGGTGATACTGTTATGGCTACATCTACACGTTTATTCAAAGGACGTGTAGTAGCTGATTCAGAACGCAAAAAAGGAGAGTCATTACTCGGGTCTACACCAGTTACAGTTCTTTCTGCAATACTCGGTAGAATACCGACATTAGAGGAGTACAGTGCTGCTGTTGAGGGTATTAATTTAACAAAATTTGCACCTCCAAGTAAGAAAATGTGTTCTTAA
>CENP01237603.1_pt1 | contig 32467 bp, 31 predicted proteins | sample 361281 | NCBI WGS metagenome assembly CENP01 (sample SAMEA2591122, study PRJEB7988) | marine metagenome | biome: marine biome (ENVO:00000447); feature: deep chlorophyll maximum layer (ENVO:xxxxxxxx); material: saline water (ENVO:00002010), including plankton (ENVO:xxxxxxxx) | depth 70 m | reverse complement strand
ATGAAGTTAGCAAATTTATAAAATTTAATGTTAAATTGTTTAATTATATAGGCATTAATACTGTTGCTTATCCAGTTTCAGACTTAAAATATAAAAAAACACACAAGATTATAGGCGATAGGTCATTTTCAAAAAATCCGCTCATAGTTAACAATTTATCAAAACTTTTCATCAAAGAGTATCAGAAAAAAGGTATTAATTGTATATCCAAGCATGTACCAGGGCATGGTTTATCAACTGTTGATAGTCATTTTGACCTTCCTCTTGTTACAGAAAAATATGACTTTTTAAAAAATAATGATTTTTTATGTTTTCAAAATCTCAACTCTAAATTTATGATGACAGCACACATAAATTATTCCTCAATTGATACGACAGTTGCTACATATTCAAAAAAAATTTATTCGATAATTAGAAATGAACTTAAATTTAAAGGATTGATCATGACGGACGATATTTGCATGAAAGCTCTTAAAGAAAATATTAAATATAAAACTCTACAACCTTTAATTGCAGGTTGTGATATTATTTTGCATTGTAATGGGAATAATAATGAAATGAATGAAATAGTAAGTATTATTCAAAAATGGAAGAATCAAAAAAATTAATTGATGAAATTGATTTAGAAAAAAACAAAATGTCTTCTAATGAAAAAAAACTTGAGTTAAATATTGATAATTACGAAGGTCCATTAGAATTATTATTAGATTTGGCAAAATCACAACGAGTAGACTTAATGAAAATTTCAATTGTTCAACTTGCAGATCAATACATATCTTTTGTTGAAAGAATAAAAAAAAATTTGGAAATTGCTGCAGATTTTTTAGTGATGGCTTCATGGTTAGCATATTTAAAATCAAGATTACTATTACCGGAGGATTACGATGATGATTTTTCTGCAATTAAAATGGCAGAAAAACTAAAACTTCAATTAAGAAAATTAGAAATGATAAGACTATTATCAGATATGTTAATGACAAAAAAACAGATGGGTGTTGACATATTTTTTAGAGGGATCAAAGAAGGTATTAAAAAAAAAAATTCTCCAAAATATTCTGTGTCTTTATATGAACTAATTAAATCATACGCTGATTTTAAAAAAAGAAAAAATTTTTCATCAATTAATATTAAAAAATTAAGAACTTATACAATGGAGGATGCTATAAAGAAAATTACATCCATGTTTGAAAAATTAAAGGATTGGTGTAACTTAAATGATCTAGTTCCCCAAACTTTTAAAGTAAAAAAAGATTTAAGAAAAACCGGTTTAGCCGGTTCATTCGTTGCTGGACTAGAACTTGTAAGAGAGGGTGATTTAGTTATTAAACAAAAAAAACTTTTCGATAAAATATATCTCAAAATTAAAAAATGAAAAAAAAAGATAAAAACTTTATTGAAGCAATATTATTTTCAGCTACTGAGCCTTTAGATGTTGCTACAATAAAATCTAAAACTAAACGTGGAACAGATGTTTTGAAGATACTTTATGATTTGCAAAAAGATTACTCTGAAAGAGGAATTAACTTAATAAATTTAGCTGGTAAATGGTCTTTTAGAACTGCTGATGATTTATCTAATAAATTAAAAAAAGAAATAATAGTTCAGAAAAAATTATCAAAAGCCGCCATTGAAACCTTAGCAATAATTGCTTATCATCAACCAGTTACCAGATCTGAAATTGAAGAAATACGAGGAGTATCTTTTAGTACTGGAACATTAGAAATACTATTTGAGCTTGGCTGGGTGAAACCAAATGGAAGAAAGGAAATACCAGGTAAGCCATTATTGTATGTTACAACGGACAAATTTTTAAATCATTTTAACATAAATAGCCTGAATGACCTTCCTAGTGCTGATGAACTATTAGCAGCAGGATTAATTGATAGTAGAGTTGATAGCTCTATATTTGGTACTTCAAAGTTTGGAGATAAGGAAAAAAGTGAGAATAATGAGAATATATATTCAAACATCGACGATATGATTTCCGGTACCTTAAATGATGATAAATAACCTCTTGTAATTAAATTCTTAATTCAATATAATTAAAAAATGGCTCCAAGTTTTTGGCAAATAGCAGTTGTAGTAGCTCTTGTTGTTCTTCTTTTTGGAAGAGGTAAAATTTCATCATTAATGGGAGATGTTGCCAAAGGTATAAAAAGTTTTAAAAAGGGTTTGTCGGATGACCCTGAAAATAACAAATCTATTTCAGACAACGATAACAACAAAAAATCAGAGAGTTAACAGATGCCTCAGATAGGATGGTCTGAGTTATTGGTTATTATTATTTTAGCGGTACTTATAATAGGCCCTAAAGACATGCCTAAAGTTTTAAGAAAAATTGCAGGATCGATAAAAAAAATTAAATCATATATTTCGAATATACAAGACGATATTGAAAATTCAGTAGATCTAGATACTGAAAATGAAAAAAATAATAAAAATAAAAAAAATTCTTAAATGTCAGAAAAAAAAACTACCGTTAGTGAACATTTGGTAGAGCTCCGAAGTCGTATATTAAAATCAATTATTTTTTTAATTGTTTCTTTTATTTTTTGTTACTTTTTTTCTGAAACAATATATAATTTTTTAGTTGATCCATACGCGCAAGCCGTCAAAGATGATGGCACTAATCGTAGATTAATTTTTACTGCTTTGCATGAAACTTTTTTAACATACCTTAAATTAGCATTTTTCTCAGCTTTCTTTATTTCTTGTCCGTTAATTTTAATTCAAGTTTGGAAATTCATTGCACCCGGGCTATATAAAGATGAGAAGTTAGCATTATTTCCATTTTTAGCTGCCACGCCAGTCCTTTTTTTATTAGGTGGAATGTTAGTATATTATTTAATAATGCCATTAGCAATTAAGTTTTTCTTATCTTTTGAAACAATTTCTACAAATGGTTCATTACCAATACAGCTAGAAGCAAAAGTGAACGAATATCTTTCACTTGTTATGCGTTTGATTTTGGCATTTGGAATTAGTTTTCAGTTACCTGTTTTTTTGACACTTCTTGCAAAAGTCGGTTTTATTACATCTGATTATTTGAAAACAAGAAGAAAATATGTAGTCATAATTATATTTAGTATGGCAGCATTATTAACTCCTCCAGACCCAATTACGCAAATTGGTTTGGCATTACCTCTGTTGTTGTTATATGAGATATCTATCTATACTGTTAAATTAGTTGAGAAAAAATAATGTTAAAAATTAAAGATATTAGATCAAAAACTGATTATATTATTAAGGGTTTAAAAAAAAGAAATTTTGAAAATCCAGAAAAAATTATTAATGAAATTATTGAGCTAGATAAACATTACAGACAAAATTTAGAAAAAAAAGAAAAATTATTGCGTGAAAGAAACTTAATATCTAAAGAATTAGCTAAAAATAAAGATAATAAAATAAAATTTAATAAACTCAGTAAAAAAGTTTCATCTACAAAGGATCAAGTATCTAAAATAGAAATAATAATTAACAAAAAACTAAAGTTATTGAATAGTCATTTATTGTCTCTACCAAATATTCCACATGAAGATGTTCCTGTTGGAAAAGATGAAACTTTTAATAAAGAAATAAAAAAATATGGCAAATGTTTATTAAATGATAAAATTTTACCACATGATCATATTGGAGAAAAAATCGGCCAACTTGATTTTGAAACAGCAGTAAAAATATCAGGCTCTAGGTTCGTTATTTTAAAAAAAAATGTTGCAAAACTAGAGAGGGCTTTAATTAATTTTATGCTAGATACTCACATTAATGAAAATGATTATACTGAATTCAGTGTTCCAGTAATCGTAAACGAGCAGTCAATGTATGGAACAGGACAACTTCCAAAATTTAAAGACGATCAATTTCAACTAAATAATAAGCAATGGTTAATTCCAACGAGCGAAGTTAGCTTAACCAATATGGTTTCTAACTCTATTATTGATTATGATAAGTTACCACTAAGATTTGTAAGTTCAACACAGTGTTTTAGAGCGGAGGCGGGCGCTGCAGGAAAAGATACAAAAGGTATGATACGTCAGCATCAATTTACTAAAGTTGAGCTAGTGTCAATTATTCAACCTGAATATAGATTTAAAGAATTAGATAGATTGGTTAGATGTGCTGAGTCAATACTTCAAAAACTGGATTTACCTTACAGAATTGTTTTACTTTCAACTGGAGATATGGGTTTCAGTGCGGAAAAAACTTATGATTTAGAGGTTTGGTTACCGTCGCAAATGAAATATAGAGAAATATCAAGTTGTTCTTCTTGCGGTGTATTTCAGGCAAATAGGATGAAGGCTCGGTACAAATCTTTAGATAACAAAAATGATTTGTTAGCCACTCTAAATGGTTCTGGTTTAGCTGTAGGTAGAACAATCGTTGCTATTTTAGAAAATTATCAAAATGAAGATGGAACGATTTCTATACCAGATGCTTTAAAAAAATACATGGGTGAAATAGATTATTTATAATGGCGGAGAGAGTGGGATTCGAACCCACGAATGAGTTGCCCCATTGCCGGTTTTCAAGACCGGTGCTTTCAACCGCTCAGCCATCTCTCCAAAAATATCGTTATATGTTAACATATTCTAAAATACAACAAATGACTTCATATTTTTGATATGTTAGTAAATGTAATGAGATTTTTAGGTTCGATTCTTTTATTTTTTTTATGCTTAACTTCAATTTCACACTCTAATGAAGAATTTAATAAATGGTTAACTAGTTATAAACTATACGCTATTGATAAGGGTATTTCTAAAAAGACAGTTGATGAGGCATTCAAAAATACAAAGCTTTTAAGTAGAATAATTTCATACGATAGAAATCAACCAGAGTTTATAGAGAAAACAAATGTTTATATTAATAAAAGAGTTAATAATCAAAAAGTAATTTATGCAAAAAAACTAATTAGAAATAATAGTGATCTTTTAACAAAAGTAGAAAAAAAATTCAAAGTACCAAAAAATTATCTTGTTGCTTTATGGGGTATTGAAACAGTGTTTGGAAAACATAAAGGTAAGGTAAATACAATTTCAGCTCTTGCAACATTAAGTTACGATAAAAGGAGATCAAAATATTTCTCTCGAGAATTAATTACTTTATTGAAATTAATCGATAAAAAAATTTTAAATTTGAAAGATCTAAAGGGTTCATGGGCTGGAGCTCATGGAAATTTCCAATTTATGCCCTCATCAATAAAAAACTATGCACTTGATTACAATAAAGATGGTAAAATTGATTTATATACATCTTTAGAAGACTCATTTGCATCCGCTGCAAATTATTTAAAAAAAATAGGATGGGATGAAAATCCCTGGGGTGTGAAGGTAAAATTAAATACAAAATTAAATGCAGAATATTTTACGTACGATGCAAGAAATTTATCTGAACAAAAAAGAGTTAAAGATTGGATAAAAATTGGAATTATTCTTCCAGAAAATTTTAGCGTAAATCGAAATACAAAAGCACGACTAGTAAAACCCGATGGAAAAGTTTCTGAAGTTTATATGGTTTTTAACAATTACGAAAAACTGCTAAATTGGAATAGATCATTGAGATTTGCAATCACAATAGGGGTATTTGCGGATTTATTAAATGTTTAAGAAAAAGTTTTTAATTTTCTATCTTTTATTATTCTCATGTACATTGAGCCAAAATTTTTACGAAAAAACAGGCTTTGCATACATTAATGATGGAAAAAAAGTATTTTCTTCTTTGCCCAAAGGAACTTTGATTAAAGTAACAAATGTAAAAACAAGCGATAGCAAAGTTATAGTTACCGACGAGATAATAAGAAATTTAGAATCAAGGATCATTTCGTTGCCATATACAGTTTCTAAAGATTTAAAATTAAATAGAAGTTTACCCTTAGTTCATCTGCAATCATTAAGAAAAAATAAAATTTTTATTGCAAAGAAAACAAAAATATATGAAGAAGAAAAAAAAATTAAAAACAATATAAAATTAGAAAAAATTAGCATATTAGATCTAAATAAAAAAAAAAACACTAATAATAGAATATATTTAAATTTTGGACCATTTTATTACAAAAGATATGCTGATCAAATTTATGATACTTTAAATAAAAAATTTAATAAAAAAAATATTATTTTTAAAGATTATAATGACAAAAATTATTTAATTACATTTGGTCCTCTTAATAACTTGAAAGAATATGATAAAATATATACTAAATTAGTTAAAATTGGTTTAATCGGTTTTGATATAAAAATACAATGATAAAAAAAGTATTATTTTTTTTTGGTATAATTTTTTATACAACCTTAGTATCAGCATTTGAAACAACGGCTAAACAAGCATATTTAATAGACGTGTTATCGGGAAAAGTTTTACTTAAAAAAAATGAAAATGAAAGAATATCCCCAGCATCTATTACAAAAATAATGACTACAATTGTAGCTTTTGAATTGATTAAAAAAGGGGAATTGAAATTAGACGAAAAGTTTAAAATTTCTAAAAAAGCATGGAGAATGTCGTCTAAGGGATATTCTTCTATGTTTATAATGCCAGGAGATAAAGTTAGTGTAGAGAATCTTCTGAAAGGGATTATCATTGTTTCAGGTAATGATGCTTGCGTAGCTCTAGCGCAAGGAATAGCTGGAACGGAGGAAGAGTTTGTAAATATGATGAATACAATGGCTATCAAAATTGGACTAAACAATACAAAATTTTCTAATTCATCTGGACTTTATAATGAGAATAACTTTTCTACTGCCAAAGATATTGCGACGATGTCAATTTATTTAATTAATAATTTTCCAAGATTATACGAATATTATAAAATTAAAAAGTTTACATGGGATAGAACAGGTGGAGCTCCAATTACACAAGGCAATCGTAATCCAATTCTATATAAAGATATGGGTGGTGATGGTTTGAAAACAGGACATTTAGTAGATTCAGGTTATTCCTTGGCCGCAACTACCAAAACAAATGAAAGGCGAATTTTAAGCGTAATTAGCGGTTTAAATTCTAAAAGTGAAAGATCTAGAGAAACAATACGTTTATTAAGCTTTGCTAAAAATAGATTTGATTTACTAAGAATTAGTAAAGCAGACAAAAATTTTGTTATCAAAACGTGGAATTTAAGACCTAAAATAGTTCAATTAGAATTATCTAATGATGTATTTTTAACGATACCCAAAAGACAAAAAAATAAATTAAAATTAGAAATAGTACATAACAATGAAATATTGAAAACTGTTGTAAATAAAGGTGTGCCTATTTCAAAATTAAATATTTATTATGATGACAAACTAATTAAAAGTGAGATTTTATATTCTTCAATCAAAACAGAAAAAGAAAATTTTTTAATTAGATTTATAAATTCAATTAGTTATTTCATATGGGGTTAAAAAGGGGTGTCCTAATTACTTTTGAAGGTATTGAAGGATGTGGTAAATCGACACAAATAAATAAACTATATAGTTTTTTAAAAAAAAATAAAATCAAATGCATCAAAACAAGAGAACCCGGTGGTACTAAATTATCTGAAAAAATTAGAAAGTTAATTATAAAAGATTTAAAAAATAACGAAGATATATTAACAGAACTATTATTACTATTTGCCTCAAGGTCAAATCACACACTTAAAATAACTCATTTTTTAAAAAAAAACTATATAGTATTATGTGATAGGTACATTGACTCAACTTATGTTTATCAACACTATGAACAAGGCCAAAGCTTAAAATTCATTAATTTTTTACAAAAGAAAATAGCAAACAAAGCAAAACCTTTTATCACCTTTTTTTTAGATATTCCGTCAGAATTATCAAAAAAAAGATTATCCAAACGAAAAAAACTTGATAGATTTGATAAATATAGTTTAATAAAAATAAACAATTTAAGAAAAAGTTTCTTGAAATTATCAATAAAATTTAAAAGAATAGTTAAAATTGATGGAGCTAATAGTGAAGATGTAGTTCATAAAGAAATAATTACCCACTTATCAAAAAAAAATGTATTGTAAAGTTTTAGATAACATTATTGGTTATGATAAAGAATTATCTTTTTTCTTAAAACTTCATAAAAATAACAATTTACCAAACACTATTTTATTCCAAGGTTTGGATGGTATAGGTAAGTATACATTTGTTGTGCATTTAATTAATTTAATTCTCAAAAATAAAAGTCTTACAAATTTAGAGGAAAATTTAATTAATAATCATAATATTTTAATTTTAAAAAAAAAAGATAGCAATAAAGAATTTAAATTTGATGAGGTTAAAAGGGTAATAAATTTTTGTAAATTAAAATCATTTAATGAAGAGTCAAAGTATATAGTAATAAAAAATTGTAATTTTTTAAATAAGAGTTCTGTTAATGCTCTTTTAAAACTAACAGAGGAAGCAAAGGATAATATTTATTTTTTTTTTACTTCACATTTTTTATCCAATAATTTAAAAACATTAGAGTCAAGATTTTTTAAAAAAAAATTATTTTTAAATTATAAATTTTACAAAGAAATTATAATTAATTACTTTAAAAAAAATAATATAAATATATCAGATCACAACATAGTCAACGACGATACACCCGGCAATTATATTAGAAAATATTTATTTAATTTAGACGGCGATCTTATAAATCTTAAAAAAAATGATGAGGATTTATTTTATAAAATAATAAGTGAAAAAATCATTAGTAAATTTAAAGAAGATCATGTTTCCATTCTTAAAAAAATAAAAATTAATTTAACTCTTAAAAATGATATTAATAATATATTATCAGAATTTAAATAAATGAGTAAAAATTTTTATATAACAACGCCGATTTATTATCCCTCTGCAAAACCACATATGGGTCACGCTTATTCCAGTATAGCTGCGGATGTTATAGCACGATTTAAAAAAATCGAAGGTTATAATGTTTTCTTTTTAACAGGTACTGATGAGCACGGAATGAAAATACAAAAAGCAGCTGAAAAAAAAAACAAGGATCCCCAGGTTTTTTGTAATGAGATTTCAAAAAATTTTATTGATTTAACTAAAATATTAAACTTAAGTAATTCCGATTTTATACGAACAACAGAGGAAAGGCACAAATCTTCTGTAATCAAACTATGGAAATTATTAGATAAAAATGAACAAATTTATTTATCAAAATATGCCGGTTGGTACTCAGTGTCTGACGAAGCTTATTATTCAGAAGAAGAAATAGAAGAAATAGATGGTCTTAAATTTTCAAAATCAAGTAATAGTTCAGTTGAATGGATGGAAGAAGAAAGTTTCTTTTTTAAATTATCAGAGTGGCAAAAGCCATTGTTAGAATTTTATGATAAAAATCCTGGGTTCATACAGCCTGAAAGTCGTAGAAATGAAGTGATAAGTTTTGTATCAAGAGGTTTAAAGGACCTATCAATTTCAAGAACCACTTTTAAATGGGGTATACCAGTGCCTAATAATAGTAAGCACATTATATATGTTTGGCTAGATGCATTGACTAATTATTTTAGTGCCATAAATTTCTTCGAAAAAAAAAATAATTTTTGGCCCGCAAACGTTCATATAATTGGAAAAGATATTTTAAGATTCCACGCTGTTTATTGGCCAGCTTTTCTGATGGCCGCAAAATTACCTTTACCTAATAAAATTTTTGGGCATGGATGGATTTTATCTGGTGAAGAAAAAATGTCAAAATCTAAAGGAAATATTTTAGATCCAATAGAAATAATTAAAGAATATGGTTCAGACGAGCTAAGATATTACTTGATGAAAGATGTAATTTTTGGTTTGGATGGAAATATAAATTTAGATAATTTTAAAAAAACCATTAATGATCTTGCCAATAATGTTGGAAATCTTTCAAATCGAATATTTACGATTTTAGATAAAAATTTTAATTGCAGGGTTCCAGAAACTTCAGCAGGTTATACTATAAACGAAAATTTGCTGATTAACAAAAAGGATTTTATAGAAATTATAAATAATTTTGAATTGCATAATTATTTAAAAAAGATCCATTCTTACTCTTCTGCATTAAATAAGTATGTTAACGATAATGAACCCTGGAATAAAAAAGCTAATTCAGAGCAAAATATTAAAAATATTTTATATTCTACAATTATAGGTTTAAAAAATATATTTGTTCTACTTTATCCAATAACTCCAAGATCAAGCATTTCTTTTTTAAAAAATATAAATATTGAATATGAAGATATTAGTTTAGATTTAATAAATAAAGAATTTAAAAAAAATGAAAAATTGTCAAATCCAGAAATTTTATTCAAAAAGTATAAATGCGATTAATTGATAGTCATTGTCATTTATACTACGAACCGTATATTGATAATTTAGGAAAAACTATTGAAGAGTGTAAATCTAAAAACGTAGAAATGCTTTTGTCAATTTCAGTTGACTTAAAGACATCTAAAAAAAATATAGAAATAGCGTCAAAGTACAAAGAGGTATATTGTACAGTAGGTCTTCATCCAAACAACATTTCAAGTTGTTATAATGATTTAAAAAAAATATTAGATTTATATAATTTTAAAAAAAAAATTATCGGTATAGGGGAGGCTGGGATAGATTTGTATAGATCTAATAATAATTTATCAAAACAAATTGAATGTTTTGAAGAACAAATTGAATTTAGTATACAAAATAATTTACCCCTCATAGTTCATACTCGTAATGCCGAAAAAGAAACAATCAATGTTTTAAAAAAATTCTCAAGTAAAAATTTAATCTTTGTTTTACACTGCTTTAGTGGCTCTGATAAATTTGCTAAGGAATGCCTTGATTTAAATGCATTTATTTCTTTTAGTGGCATAATCACTTTTAAAAATTCATTAGATCTAGTTAAAATTTGCAAAAATATTCCAATGGACAGAATATTAGTAGAAACAGATTCACCGTATTTATCACCACACCCACTGAGGGGAAAAGTTAATCATCCAAAAAATACATGTTTAGTTGCAGATAAAATAGCTGAAATAAAACAAAAAAATATTGATGAAATAGCAAAAATAACTACCAATAATTTTAATGAATTATTTAAAATAAATTATAAAAGCATTTAATAATCAAATGGCAGAAATACTTTCACACGCAATAATTTTACCTTTAAAGGAAAACTTTAGTATAAAAGAATCAGGAGCTGTTTCAATATGGGTAAATAGTTATTTGCAAAAAACAAAATTTAGAAAAAATATTCATATATTTTGTGCAAATTTGTCTAGTGGCCCATACTTAAGTAAAGAGAATCTGAATATAATTAAAAAAGATAATAACAAATTATTTTCAAATTATACTTATATCAAAAAAATATCAGTACAATTAGAAAATAAAAATATTTATTCTGCAGAGGTTCACAATAGGCCAGAGTACGCTAAATTTTTAATAAAAAATAGCAAGATCAAAGTTAATTTAATATTTCACAATGATCCAAACAATTTAAGAGATAGTAATAGTGTAGAGAGGAAAAAATTTTTATTAAATAATTGTAATAAAATTATATTTGTTAGCGAGTATTTAAAAAAAAGATTTTTTAAAAATTTAAATATAAGTCATAAGAACAACGTTGAGGTAGTTGGAAATGCAATAAATAAATTAAAAAAATTCCCAAAAAAATATAAGTTAATAATTTTTTCAGGAAAATTAAATAAGTCAAAAGGGTACGATGTATTTGGTAAATCAATAATAAAAATTCTTGACGAAAACCCTGAATGGAAAGCTGTTGCAATTGGAAATGAGCCAAGGGAAAAACATTTTTTTAAGCATAAAAATTTAAATATTTTGAATTGGTTAGAACATGGAAAGTTATTAAAATATTTTGAAAAATCATCAATAAGCATTGTTAATCCAACATGGCAAGAGCCATTTGGTCGTACGGCTATGGAGAGTGCTTCGCGAGGATGTGCTGTCATCACTTCTATTTCTGGTGGTCTACAAGAGACATTTAAAAATAATTTAATATTAAAAAAAAATAATTTTCAACATTTAATTAAAAAAATACAATTTCTCATCAATAACAAAAAAAAATTATTATATTATCAAAAACAAAATTTTAATAACGTATTGCATGACATCATTTCAAAGTCCAAAATTTTGGACAATCTAATACCAAAAATTCAAAAATTATCAAAAACTGACAATAATTTAAGAGTATTGCATGTATCGACGTTTGGTGAAAGGCTTAATCATCGAATATTCAATTTATCTATATCAAATAAAATATCAAAAGGGTTAATACGTAATAACTTTGATGTTATCAATTTTGATTATAGAAATTTCAGTAAAAAAAATTTATTTTTTAATCCAATAGATGAAAAAGTTCTCATGATTGTAAAAAATTATAAACCGCATTTAATAATTTGTGGTCATAACAATATTTTAAGTCGGAAAACACTTGTCCAAATAAAGAATGATTTTAATTCTAAAATTATAATTTGGTACGAGGATGCCCTTGCACCAGGAGGACCTGATTATAAAGAGAGTATAAAATTACTGGAAAAAAATAATGATTTAATTGATAAATATTTTGTAACAACACACCCATCAGAAATTAAATCTAAAATTCCAGCATCAAAAATTTATTTTATGCCTGTGCCAGTAGATGCCAATATAGAAAATGGAAACTTTTATAATGAAACAAAAACTAAAGATTTATTTTTTGCGCTTAGTCATGGCGTTAATTTTGGCAAGTTAAAAAAAGATGTAAGAGACGATAGATCTAAATTTATTGATAAATTGATATCAGAGTCTCGTGGTAAAGTTAATTTTAATATTTTAGGACTTTATAGAGAAGAACCAAAGTGGAATTTTGATTTAAATAAAGAAATTATGAAATCAAAAATTGCATTAAATTTAAGCAGAGGACTGCCAGTAAAATATTACTCCAGTAATAGGATCGCTACACTGATGGGTAATGGTTGTTTAACAGCTATAAATGAAAAGGTTAAATATAGTCATTTTTTTAATAAAAATGAAATTTTAATTTATAAAAATTCAAAAGACTTAATAAATAAAATAATTGACATAAAAGATAATGCTAAATTAATAAAAAAAATATCAAAAAATGGAAAGAAAAAATACTTTAAACTTTTTTCTAATGATATCGTGAGTCAATTTTTAATTGATAAAACTTTTAAACGTAAAAATAAATATAAATATGTTTGGTCTAAAGAAAAGTAATTATATATCTACTTTTTTTTTATGATAAAATTAAGCAATATTTTAAATGAAATTTTACTAAATTTTAATTTTATTCAAAGCATTATTTTTAAATATATTTGCGTCTCTAATATATCTTCTGACCATTTGTGTTGTTTTATGCCCAGTCATTGACATAATACTTCTTTCATCCGCTCCAGCCTCGGCTGCTACAGTTGCAAAACCTGACCTTAAACTGTGACCAGAAAAATTTTCATTTTCGATACCTGCTAATTTTAAGTATTCTTTCATTAATAAAACTACAGACTGGTCTGTTAATCTTTTATTTGTTAAAAATGATCCTTTTGAAAATCTTCTAAAAATAGGTCCAGATTTAATTTTGGAAACCTCTAACCATTTTTTTAGATTGGTAACAGGACAGTAATTCACATTAGTGAAGTAGGGTAGACCTTTGATCATTCCCTCACCAAATTGGTCAGTTTTTGATCTTCTAATTGTAATTTTAAGACCTTCAGGTACAAATTCTAAATCTTCATGATCAATGGAAATGAGTTCTGTGCGTCTAAAACCTCCACCAAAACCAACCAAGATTATTGATTTGTCTCTCAATTTTTTAATTTCCTTAAATTTCTGTTCATTTATTATATTAATAATTGATTTTAGATGATTAAGTAAAATAGGTTTCTTGCCTTTCTGAATACTTCCTTTAATTCTTCTTATGCCCATTAAATTTTCAACTATGATAGGATGTTTTGTGTCAAGATAATGATTCTTCAATTTGTGAACCATGCTTATTGAAACTAATCTCCTGCGCAATGTACTTACTTTTGAGTTTTTAGAAAGATGGGTAAGGTATAAAGAAACTATTTTTGGTTCTGTCGGTAATGAATTTAATCCATGTTTCGAACAGAAAGCTCCGAAGTCTTTAAAGTCAGATTTATAAGCTCTTAACGTGTTATTTGCCTTAGAGTTTTTGAGATTATTTAAAGTTGCCTCATGAAGTGATTTTATAGCTGTAGTTAGTTTACTCATATAATTACTATTGATAACAATTAATTATCATTAGTAATATATCCTACTTTTATAATTGTCAATACTTAAATAAACATTTATAAATATTTAATTCGACATATCTGTACCTTTTATTAATTTTAAAACTTTGTATCTAGGTATAATATTATAATGATTTGATACATTATTGTAATATTGGGTAAAATAACGAGTTGTAAAATAGATTTAAAACCCTAAAAATTATTAATAAATTAATTTTTAATCAATTAACATGTTCATCATTTTAAAATATTAATTTTTATATATAGTTATTTGGTTTAAAAAAACAAAAAAAAACACTAAAATCAATAATTTATATATATTTATTAATGTTATACTTTAGTTATTAGTAAACATTTTAGGACTAGACAAATAAAAAAAAATTAATAGATAGTTCTCTTAAGCTCAAGAGTTAATAGCGATATAGCCATCTCTGTTCCTCTTGAGCGACTAATTTAACTCTTTATAGATCCAGCTGACATAATGAACTTGGACGCTTCTTCAAATGACATATCAAGATAAATTACATCCTTTTCGGGTACCATTAAAAGGAAACCACTAGTAGGATTTGGAGTTGTTGGCACGAATATATTTACCATTTTTTCTCCTACTCTAGTTGTAACCTCGCCTTTATTTATACTTGTTGCAAATCCCAAAGAATAGATGCCTTTTCTAGGATATTCGATAAGGACCATTTTTTTTTTATTATCATTATCTACTGACGCAAAGCTATTTGTTAATTGAGTCAAGCCATTAAATATAGTTTTTAAAACAGGTATCTTGTTAAAAAGTTTTTCGTTCAAACTAAGAAAATATTTCCCTACAAAAGTTACAGATAACATGCCTATAAATGTTATTATGAAAAATGTAATCAAAATCTCTAATCCAGGTACGTCAATTGGTAACAGATTATTAGGATTTAGATATTTAGGTAATAAATTTGAAAATGCCCTTTCAATAAATATAGAGAAATAAATTGTAATACCAATTGGTATTAAAACAACTATACCTGCTAAAAAATAATTACGAATTTTTTTTATTATTGAAGCTTTATCTTTATCTTTTTTATCTTTCTCCATAACTTATATTCCATTACTTGCAGAATAAATTATAAATAATAGAATCAATGTCAAAATGATTATTAAAATTTTATTATCTAAATTCACTATTATGATATAATATATTAATAAATTTTAATGCAAAGAAGAGATTTTATAAAATATTTAGGTTGTGGATGCTGTGTTATGGTAGTCCCGTCTTGCACGTCTACACCAATAACAAAAAGGAAACAACTTAAAATTTACCCAGAGTCAACTATTAATGCTAACGCAGAAAAAGCATACGCTGCATTTAAGAAGAAAGCAAAAATAAGTAAAGATATTACCACTTTTAATATGATTAGAAGAATTGGTAAAAAAATGGAAAAAGCAATTTCTTATTATTTTACAAATAAGAATTTGAAAGATCCAACTAAAAATTTTAAGTGGGAATATATTCTTGTTGATGATGACAAGACTTTAAATGCATGGTGTATGCCGGGTGGAAAAATTGCAATTTATACTGGGATTTTAAAAGTAACAAAAAATGAAGACGGACTTGCAAATGTAATGGGTCACGAAATAGCTCACGCTGTTGCTAAACATTCTGTCGAAAGAGCTAGTGCAGCAATGGCATTAAACTTGGGTACAGCTGTTGTTGATATTTTTACTGGGGGAGTATTAAGCAGAACAAGAAACACTGTCGGGAAAAATACTGGTGTTGATATTTTACAGGTAGGAATATTTAATCCATTTACTAGAAAACAAGAAACAGAAGCTGATTACTTAGGTTTAGCATTTGCATCTTTAACTGGTTATAATTTATATGAAGGAGCTGAACTTTGGAAAAGAATGCAAAAAGAAATAGGTGGTAATGTTCCTCAATTTTTAAGTACTCACCCGTCACCCAAGAACAGAATAAGACAAATAAGAAACTGGATACCTCAAATAAGAAATCAGTTTCCTAGAATTAAAAATATTTAATTCTTATTTTTTATTGTATTAAAAGTTTTCCTTAAACATGCATTACAATAAACTCTTTTTTTTAATTTATATTCTGGAATTGATACTTTGACTGAAGTCTTGCATTTATAACAGTTTAAATAATAAAACATTAGTTACTGGTGAGCCCTGCAAGATTCGAACTTGCGACCCATTCCTTAAAAGGGAATTGCTCTACCGACTGAGCTAAGGGCCCACTGACTAGATAATAGTATATACTTCGTATATAAAAAAAAACACTTATTACAAGCTTTATTAAGCATTTAAGCGTTTAAAATGTTGATTATGGAATTCGATAAATTTACTATTTTTAATAGCATTTCTAATCTTTTTCATTAAATCTTGAAAGAACGCAACATTATGCCACGTTATTAACGTTGATGCTAAAATTTCATTACAATTAATTAAATGATTTAAATAATTTTTTGAATACAAATTTGATGCTGGACAATGTATGTTTTTATCTAATGGGGTATCATCGTTTTGATACTTGGCATTACGTAGATTTATTTTACCTTCCCATGTGAAAGCTAATCCATTTCTTCCTGATCTAGTTGGTAAAACACAATCAAACATGTCTATGCCCCTCTTTATAGCGCCTAACAAATCTCCAGGTGTGCCTGAGCCCATTAAATATCTGGGTTTATTTTTATCCATTAAAGAAGAAATAGCTTCAACAGTATTAAACATTTCAACTTGCGGTTCTCCAACAGCTAAACCTCCAAGTGCATATCCATCAAATTCTATTTCTTTTAGTTTATTTAAAGACTCTAATCTTAAATCATTAAATATACCACCTTGCACTATTCCAAATAGCATTTTATTAGAATTTATGCCAAATTCTTTTTTTGATCTAATTGCCCATCTGGTAGACAAATTCATTGAGTCTTTAATCATTCTTTTTTCTTTAGAATACTTAGGGCACTCGTCGAAAACCATAATTATATCTGAATTTAATTTTTTCTGAATATCAATACTAATTTCCGGAGAGATGAATATTTTTTTTCCATCTACGTGAGAGTTAAATATTGCACCGTCCTCTGTAATTTTAGTATTTTTAGATAAGGACATTACTTGAAAGCCACCTGAGTCTGTTAAAATAGGTTTTTGGAAATTCATAAAATTATGGAGCCCACCAACTCTTTGTATACGCTCAATTCCTGGTCTTAGGTGTAAATGATAAGTATTACATAATATAATTTGCGAATTTGTTTGATTAATTTGCTCAACAGTCAGAGCTTTAACTGTTGCCGCGGTACCTACGGGCATAAAAGCTGGGGTATCTATAACGCCTCTTGGAGTAATAATTTGCCCTAAGCGTGCCCCTCTGTCTTCATTTATTAATGAAAACTTTGCAGACATTTATTTTTCAACTATAATTTTTTCAATAATATCTGGATTATCAACAGAGCCGGAACCAGGGACTCCTTTTTTAATTTGATCAACAAATTCCATTCCGGAAGTCACTTTTCCAAAAGCAGTGTATTGACGATCCAAATGCGAATGTTTAGCAAAACAAATGAAAAATTGACTATTAGCGCTATCAGGATTTTGCGATCTTGCCATCGACAGTGTCCCACGTTCATGTGGGATATTATTAAATTCTGCTTTTAAATCTGGAAGGTCTGATCCACCTGTCCCAGCCATACTTGGATTAAAACTTTTTTTTGTATTTCCATGCTGAACATCGCCGGTTTGTGCCATAAAACCATCAATTACTCTATGAAACGCAACACCGTCATACTTTCCTTCCCTGCTTAAAGTTAAAATTCTTTTTACATGATTTGGTGCTACATCATTAAACAACTCAATCTTAACCTCACCATATTTTAATTTCATTGTAATTTTTGGATTTTCCATTTCTACTTCCTTTCCTTGTGTTAGGTCTGCTGTTGTTTTTACATTTTTTTCAACAGAAGATGCCATGTTTATTTGGCCTGCAAAATTAAAAAAGCAAATAATGATTATAATTTTTCTCAACTTCATAGTCATTTATATTTCTTTTTTAAATACATTAATGCTGCTTTAGGAGCAAATTTAGCTACATTTCCTCTTAAGGATGCTATTTCCTTAACCATTTTGGAAGAAATGGCTTGGTTTTCTATATCAGCTGTTAAAAAAATAGTTTGAATATTCTTATCTAATTTACTATTCATTCCAGAAAGTTGGAACTCGTACTCAAAATCCGCAACAACTCTCAAGCCTCTTATGATTATTGATGCCTTTATTTTTTTACAATAATTTACAGTTAAGTCATCAAAACTTACAACGTTAATTTTTTTTTTTATCGATTTGGGTAAAGATTGAATTGTTTTTTTAACTATTATCAATCTGTCTTTAAGAGATAATAAACATTTTTTTTCATTATTACTCGCTATAGCGACATATACAGTATCTACAATACTTGTAGCTCTTTTTACAATATCTAAATGGCCAAAGGTTATTGGATCAAAAGTACCGGGGTATAAAGCTATTTTTTTAGACATTATTATCGGCCAATCTAACTGCTGTAACAACCTTTTCATCGTTTGCAGTTTTAAATATTCTCACACCTTGAGTGTTTCTTCCAGCAACTCTAATTTCACTTACTTTTACTCTTATCATCTGGCCCTTGTTTGTGACCAGCATAATGTCATCTTCTGAGTTAATAGGAAATGAGGCAGAAACATTCCCGTTTCTATCAGATGTAGATATATTAATAATACCCTGCCCCCCTCGTCCAGTTTCTCTAAATTCATAAGAAGAAGATCTTTTACCAAAACCATTTTCAGTTATGGTTAAAATAAATTGTTCTTTTGATTTCATCTCGTCTTTATTAGAGGAAATTATATTTTTATTTAAAATTGATAAAGATATTACTTTATCATTATTTTTTAAATTTATTCCTTTTACACCCTTGGAATTTCGGCCTTTAAATAATCTAATTTTTTTACTATTAACCCTTAAGCTTTTGCCCAAATATGAGTTAATCATAATATCTTCGTTACCCATAATTAGTTTTACAGAAACTATTTCGTCTTCTTTATCCAATTTCATTGCTATTTTTCCATTTAATTGAATATTTCTAAAATCCTCTAGATTATTTTTTCTTATTTTTCCTTGTTTAGTTATAAAAACAATATTTAAATTCGACCAATCATCTTCATTTTCAGGAAGAGGGACAATTGAAGAAATGTAGCTTTCGCTCTGGATTGTTAATAAATTACGTAATGATTTACCTTTTGATTGATTTGATCCTTCAGGAATTTTCCATGTTTTTATTTTATATACTATTCCTTTATTTGAGAAAAACAAAACAGGTGTTAAAGTATTAACAGAAAATAACTGTGTAACAAAATCTTCTTCTCTTGTAACAATCCCAATCTTTCCTTTACCGCCTCTTTTCTGTGTTTTAATATTAGTTAAAGGCGTTCTTTTAATATAACCTTTGTTTGTGACTGTAACCACAACCTGCTCTTTTTGTATAATATCCTCAACCTCTACTGAAGATACTTGATCAAAAATCTTTGTTTTTCTCGGTTTGGCATATTTTAATTTAATATTAGTTAATTCGTCTTTTATTAAATTGGTCAGTTTTTTTTTGTCATTTAATATATCTTTAAGTCCTAAGATTAAATTATAAAGTTCATTGAGTTCATTGTTTATTTCTTCGTAACCGATAGCTGTAAGTTTTTGTAATCTCAAATCAAGTATAGCTTTTACCTGTGTATCAGTAAGCTGATAAATACTAATTTGATCAAATTCATTTATATTTAATATACTTTTATCTAATCTAGATTTTTTAAAATTCCATTTTTTTTGCAAAAGTAACACTCTTGCATCTTTTGGTGTTTTGGATTTCCTAATAATAGAAATTATATCATCAATGTTTTCAATTGATATGAATAGACCTATTAAAATGTGGGATCTATCTCTTGCCTTTTTTAAATCATGTAGCGTTCGTTTAATAATAGTTTTTTCACGAAATTTTACGAAAATTTCTATAAATTTTTTTAAGTTGAGCAGCTCTGGTTTTTTTTCATTTATAGCCAAGGTATTAAATCCAAATGAACTTTCTAATGGTGAAAACTTGTACAATTGGTTTATAATAATATCTTGATTAATACCCTTTTTAATTTCAATCACTATTCTTATTCCCTCTTTATTAGTCTCATCTCTTAAATCTGAAATTCCTTCTAATTTTTTCTCTCTAATCAAAATTGCAATTTTTTCAATTAATGCCGTTTTACTTACCTGGTACGGAACTGATTTTATTATTATTAACTTTCTATCTCTATTTCCATTCTCGACATCAATTTCACCTCTAACCTTAATCGAACCTCTTCCATATTCATAACCATTTTTAATTTCATTTTTTCCCAAAATGATACCCCCGGTTGGGAAATCCGGTCCAGGAATTTTTTTCATGATTTCAGAAATTGTAATCTTATTATTTTCTAAAAAAGCTAATGTACCATCTATAATTTCTCCTAGGTTATGAGGAGGAATATTAGTCGCCATTCCTACGGCAATTCCACCCGCTCCGTTTACTAATAAGTTTGGAAATTGAGCTGGAAGAACTACTGGTTCAGTCTCTGTATCATCGTAATTATTTTGGAAACTAACTGTATTTTTGTCAATATCTGAAATTAAATGCTCTGATATTTTTGCTAACTTTGTTTCAGTGTATCTCATTGCTGCAGCCCTGTCCCCGTCTAAAGAACCGAAATTACCTTGGCCATCTAATAACTTGCTGTTCATGGAGAAATCTTGAGCCAAACGAACTAAAGCATCATATACTGCTTGATCACCATGCGGATGGTATTTTCCTATAACATCTCCTACAACTCTTGCAGATTTTCTAAATTGTTTTGACCAATCGTATCCACCTTTATACATTGCATATATTATCCTTCGATGTACTGGTTTTAGGCCATCTCTGGCATCTGGTAGCGCTCGAGAAACAATTACACTCATCGCATAGGATAAGTATGATGATTTCATCTCATCGCTTATGTTCCTATTACCAATGTTTTTAACAGACATCTTAAAAATTTTTAAAATGGGACTTCGTCATCTAATTCACTTGATGTAGCATTATTTTCTGTGGGTAAAGCGCTAGAGTCTTGATTCATGCTATTATCATCAACTTTATTATTGCTATTAGAACCACCAAGCATCGTTAAAGTTGAATTATAACCCTGTAAAATTATTTGAGTACTAAATTTTTCCTGACCATTATTATCAGTATACTTAGTTGTCTGAATTTGACCCTCTATGTAAACTTGAGAGCCTTTTTTAACATATTGTTGCACAACGCCAACAAGTCCTTCATTAAATATTACAACTCTATGCCATTCTGTTTTTTCTTTACGTTCTCCTGAATTTTTGTCTTTCCATGTCTCTGAAGTGGCGATACTTAATCTAGCGACATTTTTACCGTTAGACATTTGTTTAATTTCGGGGTCATTACCCAACCTACCAATTAATAAAACCTTGTTTAAACTACCAGCCATAAATATATTTGTGATATAAATTAATGTTATTTTAACATATATCAAATAGATAATGTAACTAATAATTAATAAAGTCATCAACAGGTATGCTTAAAAATATAGTAGTTAAAGGAGCAAAAGAACATAATTTGAAAAATCTCTCGGTAGAAATACCTAGAGAAAAATTAGTGATAATTACCGGACTTTCTGGGTCAGGAAAATCCTCATTAGCATTTGACACAATATACGCAGAGGGTCAAAGACGTTATGTTGAAAGCCTCTCTGCTTATGCAAGGCAGTTTCTAGATAAAATGAAAAAGCCTAATGTTGATCTAATAGAAGGTTTATCACCAGCAATTTCAATAGAGCAAAAAACTACATCAAAAAATCCAAGATCAATTGTTGCTACTGTAACTGAAATTTACGATTATATGAGAGTACTTTATGCAAGAATCGGTACACCCTTCTCTCCATTTACGGGTAAAGAAATTAAGTCACAAACGGTTTCTGAAATTGTGGACAAAATTTTAAATTTACCAAAACCTTCTAGAGTTACAATATTTTCACCTATAGTTAGAGGTCGCAAAGGTGAATATAAAAAAGAAATACTGGGTTTAAAAAAACAAGGATATGAAAAAATTAGAATTAATGAAGATATACATGAAATTGATTCTACACCAGCTCTTAATAAGAAGTTGAAACATAATATTGACGTTCAAATTGATAAATTTGTAAACAAAAAAGATGAAATTAAAAGAGTTTCCGAAAGTATTGAGGCTGGATTAAAATTATCCGATGGATTGATTTATGCAGAATACAAAAATGAAAGTTTACCCAAAGAACATCAAAAAATCGAAAAATTAATATTTTCATCAAAATTTGCCTGTCCCGAAAGTGGTTTTACAATAGAAGAAATAGAGCCAAGATTATTTTCCTTTAATTCACCGTTTGGAGCATGCACAGAATGTGATGGTTTAGGTGTTGACTTGTTTGTAGATCCCAAATTAGTTATTCCAAATGAGAAAATTTCTTTAGCTGATGGTTGTATTAAACCTTGGTCAAAAAGTTCATCATTATATTACGCTCAAACGTTATCTTCATTATCAAAACATTATAAATTTTCACTTACTGACCCATGGAAAAAAATTTCAAAAAAATTTCAAGATATAATTTTATATGGTTCAAATGATGATGAAATAAAGTTTACCTATGATGATGGATACGGAAAATATTCAAGTACAAAAACCTTTGAGGGTGTGATTACAAACTTAGAAAGGAAATATTTAGAAACGGAAAGTGATTGGAAACGAGAAGAAATATCCCAATATCAAAGCGAAAAAGAATGTAACAACTGTAATGGTTTTAGACTAAAAGAAGAAGCCTTATGTATAAAAATTAATAAAAAAAATATTAGTGAAGTTACAGGGCTTTCTATAAAAGATGCTAATCAATGGTTTTTGGAGTTACCTAAAATGCTCAATGAAAAACAAAATGAAATTGCAAAACACGTTCTTAAAGAAATTAATGAAAGGTTAAAGTTTTTAGTTAATGTAGGATTAGACTATTTAAATTTATCTCGTGCCTCAGGAACACTTTCAGGTGGCGAATCTCAAAGAATAAGACTTGCATCTCAAATAGGCTCTGGATTACAAGGTGTATTATATGTTTTAGATGAACCGTCCATTGGATTACATCAAAAAGATAATTCAAAATTGCTTGAGGCTTTAAAAAGACTAAGAGATCTTGGAAATTCAGTAATCGTAGTTGAACATGATGAAGAAGCAATGCTAACATCAGATCATATTATAGATATTGGGCCTGAAGCAGGTATTAATGGTGGTAAAGTTGTAGCAGAAGGAAACATAGAAGAAATTAAAAAAAATAAAAATAGTTTAACTGGCGATTATTTATCAGGTAGGAAATTTATATCTATTCCAACTTCTAGAAGATACGCTAAGAACGGTAGATATTTACAAATCACCGGATGTACAGGAAATAATTTAAAAAATATAAACCTACATGTTCCCCTGGGTACTTTTACTTGCGTTACTGGTGTTTCGGGTAGTGGTAAATCTACCGCTGTTTTACATACGCTCTATCGCGCATTAAACTTAATGATAAATAAATCTTATTCCAGAAAAATGCCTCAACCTTTTAAAGGTATAAAAGGTTTTGAATATTTGGATAAAATTATTGATATTGATCAATCTCCTATTGGCAGAACGCCAAGATCTAATCCAGCAACATATTCAGGTGCATTTACACCTATTAGAGACTGGTTTGCAGGACTTCCTGAGGCCAAAAGTAGAGGTTATAAGCCTGGTAGATTTTCTTTTAATGTTAAAGGGGGTAGATGTGAAGCATGCGAAGGAGACGGTGTTATTACATATGAAATGCATTTTTTACCAGATGTTTTTGTTCAGTGTGATGTGTGTAAAGGAAAAAGATACAATAGAGAAACCTTAAGTGTTACTTTTAAAGAAAAGAGTATAGCAGATGTGCTTGATATGAGTGTTGATGAAGGTGTTAAATTTTTTCAAAATATTCCGGTAATAAAAGATAAGTTATTTACATTACAAAAAGTTGGGTTAGGTTATATAAAAATTGGACAGCAAGCTACGACCTTATCAGGTGGTGAAGCGCAAAGAATAAAGTTAGCTAAAGAGCTTTCCAAAAGATCCACTGGTAGAACTATATATATTCTAGATGAACCTACAACAGGGTTGCATGCTCACGATATTAAAAAATTATTGGAAGTACTACAAGCTTTCGTTCATAAAGGTAATACTGTTTTGGTTATTGAACATAATATGGATGTAATTAAAACTGCAGATTGGGTAATAGATATGGGACCTGACGGTGGAATTAATGGCGGTCAGATTTTATTTCAAGGTAAGCCAGAGGATTTAACTAAAATAAAAAGTAGTTATACGGCACAATATTTAGAAAAAATATTAAAAGTAAAAAACAATAAATTAAAAAAATCCGCTTAAGGAGTATTGTCAACTATTTCATTCCAGTCTCTTTTTACATTAAAGATTAATATTAGAGGAGAAGCTACGAAAATAGAGGAATATGTTCCAACGATAACACCCCATATTAAAGCGAATGAAAATCCTCTTAAAATTTCACCTCCAAATAAATAAATAGCAGTTAGTGCTAACAAAGTAGTGATTGAAGTTTTTAGTGTTCTAGGCAGCGTTTCATTAATAGATAGATTGATTAAATCTGAAAGATTTACCTTATCATCTTTTTTTAAATTTTCTCTTATTCTATCATAAATTACCACTGTATCATTCATTGAATACCCAACTATAGTTAATACCGCTGCAATTATAGAAAGGTTAAATTCAAAACCAATAATACTAAAAGCCCCAAGAGTTAAAATAACATCATGAGATAAAGCCAAAATTGCACCTAAACTAAATTGCCATTCAAACCTTAACCATATATAAAAAAGCATTAATATAAGTGCTATAAGGACTGCATATACACCAGCCTCGGTAAGTTCTTTACTTATTTTCGGTCCCACCATCTCAACTCTTCTAAAGTTAATATTTACATTTAGATCTTTTTCTAAGCTTTCCTGAATTTTAGAAATAAAGTTACTTTCACCACTTTTTTTCTCTAAAATAGCTAAATAAGTTTTGTTATTACCAAATTCTTTTACTTTTACATCTCCGAGTGATTGTTTTAACAAAGAAAACCTTATTTTCTCAGAATTATAATTTTGATCTAATTGCATTTCAATTATTGTCCCACCTTTAAAATCAATACCCAAATTTAATCCTTTCAAAAATAATGAAAAAAGAGAAATTAAAATTAAAATAAAAGATAATATATAAAATTTTTTATAGTGATTTATAAATGGTATATTTAATTTATAGATACTTATCATTATATCTTTAACCTTTGCCCTTTTTTTGATTTTATATAAACCGAAACAAACAACCTTCCCAAAATAAATGTAGTAAACAACGACGTTATTATTCCAATTGCTAATGTAACTGCAAATCCTTTTATTGGCCCACTGCCAATAAAATAAAGTACAAATGCTGCAATCAATGTTGTAATATTTGCGTCTAATAAAGTTGTTAATACTCTTTTATAACCATTATCAAAAGCTATTAGCGTATTATCTTCATTTGTTAGTTCTTCTTTAATCCTTTCATAAATTAAGACATTTGCATCAACTGCCATACCAACCGTCAATATAATTCCAGCAATTCCAGGCAAGGTTAATGTTGCCTCAATAATAGTTAAAATACTTATTAACAATACCAAGTTAATTAAAAGTGAAATATTTGCAAAAATACCAAATAATTTATAATTATAAAAAATATATAAAATTACTAATACAAAACCTATAATTAGCGAAATTATTCCTTTATCTATACTTTCTTGACCAAGATCTGGTCCTACTGTACGCTCTTCTATTATCGACATTGGAGCTGGTAAAGCTCCCGAGCGCAATACAATAGCTAAATTATTCGCTTCCTCAACGGCAAAACTTCCAGATATTTGTCCGTTACCAGTCGTAATGGCATCTCGTACTACTGGAGCGCTAATAACTTTATCATCAATAATTATTGCAAGCCTTTTTCCAATATTATTTTTTGTAGCATAAGCAAATTTTTTTGCACCAAAACTATCTAATTTAAAATTGACTACTGATGAATTATCTAAATTATTAAATCCCGGTTGAGCGTCTATTAAATGTTCACCAGATAAAACAAGTTTTTTTTTTATATTATAAGTTTCAAGATTATTTTTTGATTGAAGTTTCTCATAACTGGATTGTTTAGCATCATTATCTGCCATAAATCTAAATGTTAATTTTGCTGTAGTTCCAATTATTTCTTTAATTCTTTTAGGATTTTTAATGCCAGGTAATTCAATTAAAATTCTCTCTTCTCCTTGAGCAATAATTGTTGGTTCTCTGGTGCCAAGCTCGTCAATTCTCGATCGGATAATTTCAAGTGATTGCTCCATTGCATTTTTTTTAATCCTTTTTTGATAAATTTCACTGAGGTTAAATAAAATTTTGTTATTTAAAATTTGATAATTAAGCTCCTTATTTTTTTCATCAATATTTTCATTAATATTTTTATCATTTAATACTTTTAAAATACGTTCTTTATTTTCGAGGCTAAATTCAAAAGAGACTGTAGAGTCCTCGGTAACAAAGTTATCATAGTTTAATCTTTCTAATCTTAATTTTTTTCTTAATTCAAAAGATTTAGCTTCTAGTTTATCTTTAAATAAAGGTTTAGAATTTACTTCTAATAAAAGATATGAACCACCTTGCAAATCTAAACCTAAAACAACTTTTTTTTTTGGTAAAAAAGATATTTCAGAGTTAAATAAGTTGGGTAAAAAAAATAGAAAACCAAAAATTATTATAAAAAATATGGAAAAAATTTTTAACTTAGAAAAATGTAACACTCTAAATTATTTTTTTGGCTCTGTTTTGCTCAAAACTTGTGAAATGGTACTTTTTACAACTTGCACTGTTACGTTTTCTGAAATCTGAATTTCAGCTTTGTCGCCATCTACTATTCTTGCGACTTTGCCTACAATACCTCCTGCTGTCACTACACTATCGCCGCGCGCTAAAGCGTTAACCATTGACTTATGCTCTTTTATTCTTTTTTGTTGAGGTCTTATAAGTAAAAAATAAAAAATAACAAAAATTAAAATTAAAGGTATAAATTGACCAATAGCTTTTCCGTCCATGAGCGAAGTATTTAAACTAAATGAACTATAATTCAACCCATTATTATTGACCTTCTAAGTAATTCTTTATTTTTTTTACAATTTCGAAGCCATTTACATTCGCGTTCGTTTTGTTCATTACAAAATAATCAGTTAATATTTTATCGCTAAAATCAAGTAATTTTTCAAATTCTACGAGCTCTTTATCAGACAGGGTATTATAATTTTTCTTAAAATAGCCTCCTAATACCAGATCCATTTCTTTAGTTCCTCTATGTGAAGATCTAAATATTAATTTTTTTATAAAGTCTGTATTGTTCATTGAGAAAATAAATATAAAAATAATAAGTATAATCAATGAAAAACGATATATTTAGCTCAATAATTGGGATAAAAGGAATTGGTCCAAAAATACAGAAAAAATTAGAAGAAAAAAATATTTTAAGCAAAGCTGATCTTTTATTAAATTTACCAATAGGATCCATTGATAGAAGGTTTTGCCCAAAACTTGATCAATTAGAAATTGGTAAAATATCAACAATTTTTGCAACACCCATCAAATATAATTTTCCAAGAATTAGAAACTTACCTAGCAGAGTAACTTGTGAGGATGCATTTAGTAAAATTGAATTAGTTTTTTTTAATAGCCGAGAAAATTATATAAAACAAATTTTACCTTTAAATGAAGAGGTCGTAATAAGTGGCAAAGTTAATCTTTATAAAAAAAAATATCAAATTACAAACCCTGATTATATTAGAACGATAGATAAGGGTGCAAATATTAAAAAAGTAATGTCTAAATATTCTTCTATTTCGGGTATATCAGATAAAACACTACAAAGAATATTCAGTGATGAAGCGAAAAAAATTGAGGAATTCAATGATTGGCACGAAACATCATTTTTAAAAAAAATGAATTGGCTATCGTGGAGTGAAAGTATCAAGAGAATCCACAACCCAGAAGAAACAGAAGATGTTAGCAAGAACTCATTATACTATGAACGCTTAGCTTATGACGAAATTTTAAGTAATTTATTAATATTTAATGAAATAAAAAAAAGGATAGAACATATTAAAAAAATACCAAAAAAAATATCAAAAGAGAAAATAGATAATATAATTAAATTAATTCATTTTGATTTAACACATGATCAAAAAAGTTGTCTTAATGAAATAGTTAATGACATGATTTCAGAAAAAAAAATGATGAGAGTTTTGCAGGGTGATGTTGGATCGGGTAAAACTATTATTGCTTTAATAGCTTCTTATTTAAATTGTAAATCAAATTACCAAACTGCTATTATGGTTCCAACAGAAATTCTAGCAACTCAACATTTTAAAAATTTTAAGCAAATTCTAAATAAAACAGATATTAACATAGAAATATTAACGGGAAAAACTAAATTGAAAGATCAAAAACTTATTAGAGACAGAGTAAAAAATTATAAAGTAGATATCTTAATAGGTACACATTCTTTATTTCAAAACAAAATAGAATTTTCAAATTTAGGGTTAGTAGTTATAGATGAGCAACACAAGTTTGGAGTTAAGCAAAGAATTAATTTATCTTTAAAGGGGACAAACAATACTGATGTTATTCTTATGACTGCTACCCCAATACCAAGAACTTTGGTTCTTACAAATTATGGCGATATGAGTATTTCTACAATCAAAAAAAAGCCCTTTTCTGCAAACAATATAACTACACTCATTAAGCCTAATCAAAAAATAGATGAAGTTATTAATTTTGTTAATAATGAACTCAAAAAAAAAGATCAAGTATATTGGGTTTGTCCACTTATTGAAGAAAGTGAAAAGTTAAAATTAACTGCTGCTATCAAGAGATACGAGTCTTTAAAAAAAAAAATTGAACATAAAATAGGTTTAATACATGGATCTCTCAAAAAAGAAAATAAAGAAAAAATAATGCAGGATTTTATTGATGGAAACATTAAATGTATTATCTCTACAACAGTCATAGAGGTCGGTATAGACAATCCAAATGCAAATACTATTGTAATAGAAAATGCAGAAAGATTTGGTCTAGCTCAATTGCATCAGCTTAGAGGAAGGGTTGGAAGATCGGGAAAAAAAGCAAATTGTATTTTACTTTATTCCTCGTCAATATCAGAAATAGGTAAAAAAAGATTAAAAATAATGAAAGAATCTAATGATGGTTTTTATATTTCTGAAGAAGATCTAAAATTAAGAGGATATGGTGATATTATAGGATATCAACAAAGTGGAGTAAAAAATTTTATGATTGCAGATCCTGTTTATCATTCTCATCTTTTTGAACTTGCAAAAAATAACTTAAATTTTATAGGAGATAATGAGCAAATCAAATATAAACAGCTCTTAAAAATATACAAAAAAGATAAAATTTTAAATATTATAGACACGGGTTAAGCCATTTTTTTATAGCCAATAGCATTTTCAAATTCATCTAATCTTTTATATATTGATCTTAATTCTGTTATTGTAGTCCAGTTTTGAGTAAATAAAGAGAAACTACTATGAACTCTAGAAAATGCATTTGAGACCTGAATAACAAATCCTAAAGTAATAGCACCCGTAAATAATCCTGGCGCCATAACAAGATAAGGTACTATAACCATAAATTGATCATAAATATTTACCCATATATCAAAATAGCCATAATGAAGAAATAACCGATGATAATTAAATTTTATTCCAGTAAATAACTCAAAAACAGTATCTGGTTTTGCATATTTATCTCTATCATCCTCTCCATAAACTAGCTCTTTACGAAATTTTGCCTCAACTTTCTGATTATTATATTCTAAACCAGGTAATTTTATACCTACAAACCAACTTATTATTAAACTTCCTAAGCTTGTTGCTAAGGCGATCCAAACAAGAGAACCAGGAATATTTTTTAAAAAGTCTATTTCTACTTTTGAAGACAAAGACCAAAGTATAGGTGTAAAAGCAATGAGTGTCATGATTGCTCTAACAACTTGCAAACCTAAACTTTCGACTATTTTTGCAAACCTCATCGTATCCTCTTGCAATCTTTGAGCTGAGCCTTCAACTTTTACTCTTCCAGATGACCAAATTGGTATGTAGTCAAAAGTCATAGCTTCACGCCATCTGAATGCGTATAATCTTGTAAAATAAGCGGTGAATGTTGCCAATATTACGTAAGGCATTGCCAAGTAAACAAATTCTAAAATTTTTTCCCAAAACATAGAAATATCATTTTCGGTTGGTTTTTGCAAAATATCGTAAAAACCTTTGTACCACTCATTAATTTTTACAGTAATTGTAACTTGAATTAAAAGGGATAAAATTAAGAATAGGCCCCCACCCCATGACCAAAGAAACCATTTTTTATTCAGAAAAAAACTTTTTAACATTCTTAAGAGAGAAAATTATCTGCGTAAGATTTAATTATTTTTTTTGAATTTTTTGGCTCTTGAACTTCATACTCAATATTATTTTTTGTTGCGAAATCTATTGCAGCTTCTTTGTTGTCAAAAAATAATTTTACTTGAGACTGTGTGTCAGAAGTGCTTGTCCAATTCATGAGGTAATCATAGTTACTATTTCCTCTATTAAATTCTAATAACCATTTTTTGCTATTATTTCTACCAGACTGAGTTGCAGTCTTTGAAGGAATATATATTTTAGCTTTTTTTAACATTATCAATAAAATGGTCGGGGCAGCAAGATTCGAACTTGCGACCCTCTGGTCCCAAACCAGATGCGCTACCAGGCTGCGCTATGCCCCGATAAGGTAACTTATATACATATTTTATTGATCTTTTAAACAATTAAGAATTTCATTTTTAAAACGAAAATGATAATAAAACCACGTGATTACAAAAATTTCATCGTTTTTTAAGTGGTATATAAAACACGAAAGCACCGCAGGTATAACATTACTAGTGATGACTATTATTGCGCTAATAATAAGTAATTCAGTCTTTTCTGAAGATTATTTTAAAGCTTTAAAAACTTATTATGCACTTGGATTTGGTGAATTTAAGTTAAAACTATCTTTGTTTCATTGGATAAATGATGCCTTGATGGCAATTTTCTTTTTAGTTGTTGGATTGGAAATAAAAAGAGAATTTGTGGAAGGTGAATTATCAAGACCAACACAAGCTGCGTTGCCAATTATGGGAGCAGTAGGCGGAATGCTGGTTCCTGCGCTTATATACGTAGGATTTAATATTCAAACACCAGAAACTTTAAGAGGATGGGCAATTCCGTCAGCTACTGATATTGCTTTTTCTATAGGAATATTGTCTTTATTAGGTTCACGGGTACCATTATCGTTGAAAGTATTTTTAGTCGCCCTTGCTATTATTGATGATATGGGTGCCGTTATTATTATAGCATTATTTTATACAACTGAATTAAACATAGCTTATCTCGCATTAATGTTTTTATGTTTTGCAATACTTATTGTTTTTAATAGATTGAACATAAAGTATATCTCACTTTACTTAATTGTTGGCTTATTTATGTGGTTTTTTACACATGAATCTGGAGTACACGCTACAATAGCTGGAGTTTTATTGGCAATAACAATTCCGCACAAAAAGGACACCTCTCATCACGGTCAGTCGATGTTAAAATATGTTGAACATACATTGGCTCCTTACGTGTCATTTTTAATTATGCCAATATTTGCTTTTGCAAATGCAGGTGTTAACTTTGATGGAATGTCATTTGCACAAGTACTGGAACCTGTTCCAATTGGAATTTGTCTTGGACTATTTGTAGGAAAGCAAGTAGGAGTATTTATTTTTTCAATTGCGGCAATTAAATTTGGATTTGCTGAAAAACCTAATGATTCTAATTGGGGAAGTTTTTATGGTGTTGGAATACTAACTGGCATTGGTTTTACTATGAGTTTATTTGTAGGAAACTTGGCATTTCCAGAATCTGAAATTATTGACGGTGTAAAAATTGGTGTTCTTTTAGGTTCTTTGTTTTCAACTTTGGCTGGTTATGCTTTATTATTAATGACAACCAAAAAAAAGAATGCGATCGCTTAAATTACTAATTTTAATTATTTTAT
>CENP01239185.1_pt1 | contig 32471 bp, 25 predicted proteins | sample 361281 | NCBI WGS metagenome assembly CENP01 (sample SAMEA2591122, study PRJEB7988) | marine metagenome | biome: marine biome (ENVO:00000447); feature: deep chlorophyll maximum layer (ENVO:xxxxxxxx); material: saline water (ENVO:00002010), including plankton (ENVO:xxxxxxxx) | depth 70 m | reverse complement strand
CAGCAACGTCGATAGTAACATCGTGATATGATTTATCTCCTGTTACAAGTGGTTTTCTTATTGGTGCTTCGTAATGTAATGCCATATTTTTAAATATCTATTGATTTTCAAACGTCTTCGGTATTTCTTACTTTAACTTGGTACATCACATTTGGTTTCGTTCCAACATGTTCCAACAAATGATACATACGATCGTCCTCGTGTAATTCTGCAACTTTACTTTCTTTATCGTTTATGTCTCCAAAAACCAAGGCTCCCGTATCACAGGCATTTGAACAAGCAGTTTGGAAAGTACCATCCTTGATTTCTTCACCCTTAAGTTTCGCATCTAAAATTGTCTTTTGAGTCATTTGTATACACAACGAGCATTTTTCCATAACTCCTCTTGAGCGAACAACTACATCAGGATTGAGAACCATTCGGCCAAGATCATCATTCATATGATAATCAAACTCATCGTTTTTATTATATAAGAACCAGTTAAAGCGCCGGACTTTGTAAGGACAATTATTTGCGCAATACCTAGTGCCAATGCATCTATTATATGCCATATGGTTTTGTCCCTGCCTGCCATGAGATGATGCTGCTACAGGGCACACTGTTTCACAAGGAGCGTGGTTACAATGTTGACACATTACTGGCATAAAAGCGACCTGTGGATTTTCTGCTGCCTGCTCCATTTTCCCAAATGTGGTTAATGAATCACCAATCCCAGAGATATTATCTTTTGTTTCGCTATCACCACTGAATGTATCGGCAGATGAATAATAACGGTCAATTCGCAACCAATGCATATCCCTTGATTTTCTCACCTCTCGCTTACCAACTACAGGCACGTTATTTTCTGCATGGCAAGCGATAACACAGGCTCCACAGCCAGTGCAAGAATTTAAATCAATTGAGAGATTAAAATGATGCCCTATCGACCGATCGAATTCTTGCCACATATCGACTTCTTTTGAGGTAACATCGAATTCAATATGGTTTTTGGAAACATGGGGCATTGGATTCCAATATTTTTTGTCTTTTGTATTGAAAATTTCCAAGGTTGTTTCCTTAATTATATCACCCCTACCCATCAAGGTGTTATGTAGTTGAACACAAGCAAATTCGTGCACTCCTTCAACATTTGATATTTCTACAGGTTGTACATTCTTAAAGTCGTGGTAAAGGCTGTAAGCATTTACTCCTGTTTGCATTTCCTCCTTCAAGCCAATCCTTTCGCCATAACCAAAGGATAAACCAACAGTTCCTAAAGCTTGACCAGGTTGAATTATAATTGGGACTTTAAGACTTTTCTCTTTTACTTTTACAATTGCATAATTCCCATTAAGGGCTCCATTTGAAGTATTTGTATTTTTCAAACCGATTCTGTCTGCATCTGACTTGGATACAGTTAGATAATTATCCCAGCTGACTCTTGTGATTGGATCGGGAAATTCTTGTAGCCACGGATTATTTGCCTGTTGGCCGTCACCCATACCTATTTTAGAATATAATACAAGGCTCATCCCCTCTTTTTTTGATTCTCTAAGCTTTTCAATGTTAAGATTTGAAAAGTTTGGAGATACTATTTTTTTTGAGGCTGCTAAAGAAAAATATCCATCGTGCAATACTTTACTCCAAGAATTTGTCCCTAAAATTTCTTTTTCCCAGTGGGTTTTAATTTCATCGTAAAACTTTAGATCTCTACCCATAAGCCTATTCAAAACATCTTGAAATTGTAGGGTGTTGAACAGGGGTCTAATTGTTGGCTGAGCTAATGCAAAATACCCAGGTTTAAATTCATAATCTCCCCATGATTCTAAATAGTGAGGTACAGCAGCTACAAATTGAGAAACTGAAGATGTTTCGTTGATAGTTGAAGTAAAGTTTAAAGAAAATTCTAAATTTTTTATAGCTTCAGAAAGAGCCCCGCCGTCAGGATAAGTAAAAACTGGATTCACCTCGACAGTAATAAGACCGTCTAGGTCTCCTTTCTCAATTTCTTTAAATAAAGCAAGTACTTCTTTTGTGTTACCCTGGCGAATTAGTTTCGGGCTTTGAGGATCAAAAGACTTACTATTGAGAAACGTATTAATAGCAAAAACAGCTGCTTGTGCATTTTCATCTTCAATGCCAGTTACTATGACTCCTTCAGAACCAAAATTTTTAAGTTCATCTATAGCTTTATCAGCTAATGGTTTTAATTTTTCTGACAATTGCCCTGGTAATCCAAGAATTAAATTATCATATATATAAGCTAAAATGTTTTTTTGATCCGATGGGGTACAAGGTAAACGATAATCTGCGTTGGCCCCTGTCAAAGACATGTTTGATTCAAATTGAAAATGCTTTGACATACTAGCTTTTTTATCTTTTTTGAGAGGTATTCTTGACTTAGCGTATCCTGATTCATAACCTCCACCCTGCCAATCTTCAAGAAAATTTGCACCAATAGAAACAACTATTTTTGATTTGGAAAAATCATAATCTGCCAAAGCTCTTTGTCCATAAAAAGTTTCAAATGCATTAAGAGCTGAATCATAGGATATATTGTCATGTATTACATGGCGAATATTTGGGAATAATTTGTTAAATCTTGATATGATTTTTTTTGTTGTTGGGCTTGGTATAGTAGGGGTTAAAAGAACTACATTCTTATTGACCTGAGCCATCGCTTTTATTCTATTTTCAACCTGAACACAAAGATTTTCCCATGACACTTCTTTGCCAAATGCTAAAGGCCCTTTTAAACGCATATTATCATACAAAGAAAGTACAGAGGCATGAACTCGAGCATTTGCAGAACCAAGTGTTGGTGCATCCGGATTACTTTCTATTTTTATTGGTCTACCTTCTCTTGTTTTAATTAATATACTTGCAAAATCATAACCATCTGCCATAGTGGTGGCATAGTAATTAGCAATTCCGGGGCGAATTTGTTCTGGTTGGAATACATAAGGAACTGAATTAATAACAGGACCTTCACAAGCTGCTATTGTTGCCACAGCAGTGGTGAATCCAGCATATTTCAGAAAATCTCTCCGAGAGGTATTGCTTTTATCAAGTGTCTCTTCATCACTTAAAAAATCTTCGGGAAGTTTTGAGACGAATTCATTATGTTCTAGCTTCTTTAAATCCTCACTAGAAGAATTTATCTGATCTATGCTTTTCCAATATGTTTTATTCAACGCCATAAGCTTTTCTTAACTTCATTTAATAGTGGCATTTTCCACATTCCAATCCACCCATTTGTGCTACCGTAAGTTTTTCTACTCCATATTTTTTGGAGAGTGCCTCATGGATTTTAGCATAATATTCATTACTCTCAACTTTTAAGTTGGTTTCTCTGTGACAATTTATACACCAGCCCATAGTAAGTGGCGAGTGCTGGTACATAATTTCCATTTCTTCAACTGGACCGTGGCATTTCTGACATTCTATCTCCCCAACTTGCACATGTTGTGCGTGATTAAAATATACAAAATCAGGAAGGTTGTGAATACGAACCCACTTAACTGGTTGGGATTCGCCTGTATACCTCTGATTTTCTTCATCCCACCCTACAGCAGCATAAAGCTTTTTTATCTCTTTTGTGTAAAAGTCTTTAGTGTAACCATTTTCTAGGTCTTCTTCTCCGTTATACTCTGCAATATTTTGGTGACAGTTCATACATACGTTTAAAGAAGGTATTCCCGAATGTTTTGAAACTCTTGCAGATGAATGACAATATTTACACTCGATTTGATTTGCACCAGCATGAATTTTGTGTGAGTAATGTATTGGTTGGATTGGCATATACCCTTGGTCAACTCCGACTTGCATAAAATATCCATAAACAAAATAAGCACTACTAAATAAAAGCAGAACAACTGATATTAGAACGAGAAACTGATTTTGAACAAAAGCCATCCAGATTGGGATCCTTTTGGGTTTCGGTTGAGGCTTTATTTCTACACCACTAAGTTTTGCAATTCGCATCAATGTTCTTTGAACTAAAAAGAGCATTACTACTAGAATCGTAAATACTAATGCTAAAGCTATTAATATGATTGTGTTGCTTACACTTGAAGAAGATGAAACTGTTTTTGTTCCAACATTACCAGATGCAGCAACTGCAGCAACGGGTGCAGGAGGAATATAATCAGTATATGCTAAAATGTTGTCAATGTCTGAGTTGGAAAGCTGGAGGAATGAAGTCATTACGGACCCATTATACTCTTCATAGACTGCAACTGCTTGTGGATCTCCAGATTTTACCATTGCGGTACTATTTTTTATCCAACTATACAACCATTCTCTATCATATTTTTCTGAAACACCTTTGAGTGCTGGACCTACCGCACGTTTATTCAACTTATGACAAGCAGCACAATTCGCATTAAATAATTTCTTCCCAGCCTGAACTGCTGCAGTGTTATCTGCAGAGGTTAGTTCCTGAGCTGAAATAATAAAATTGTAGGAGGCAGCAAAAAAGACGAAAAGGAAAAATAGAGGTTTAATAAATCCTAAAAAAACTTCTCTATAATTCGAGTAAAAATAATTCCCCAAAACATATATCTAAAATCCATAACAAAAATAAGTCATAGACCGCTTTTTATATAGCTTAAGATTATAGAATTTCGTAATTTATATTGATTCTAAATAAGTTAGATAGTTTGTTAAATATACAATGAGTAATTAGAAAATTTTGTTTTTTTGTTCAATGAAAAATAATCTTTCAAATACTCTGTTTTTATTAGTGTTTTCTATTTTTAGCTATTCAGTTTTTTCTCAAAATCCAAAAATTAACATTAAACAAAATGATAAAATAGATAGCCTTTTGAAATTGAAAATTGCATTGGACAGAGAGCGCTATGAAAAAACTTATTTTACTCTTCAATTGTATTATGGAAATTTGAAATCTGCAAACGAAATCTTAGAAAAATGTAAGGTAGAGTTCCCTCACTTATCAGTTAATTTGAGTTTTGAAACACCAAATTATAAAGTGCAGGCTGGCTTTTTTAAAGATAAATTAGTCAGTATGAAAACTCTAGATACATTAAAAAGGGTATTTCCTACAGCTTTTTTACTAAAAAAAACTAACGACTAAAGAGATTTTTTTACTGCAATTTCTTGGTAACATTCCAAAACGTCACCTGTTTTGACATCATTATAGTTCTTTATTTGTAAACCACAATCATACCCCTTCGCAACTTCTTTGACATCATCTTTGAATCTTTTAAGGGAAATCAAATCTCCAGAGTAAATCACTACCCCTTCCCTTATAATTCTAATACCAGAATTCTTAAAGATCTTTCCATTAGTAACCATACAGCCAGCAATTGTTCCTACTTTAGATATTTTATATGTTTCTCTAATTTCAACTGTCCCAGTAATTTCTTCTTTCATTTCTGGGGAGAGCATTCCTTCCATTGCATCTTTAACATCATTAATCGCGTCATATATTATAGAATAAGAGCGAATGTCAATTTCTTCTTTTTCAGCGACAGACCTGGCATTACCCATTGGACGAACATTAAAACCAATTACAATTGCATCTGAAGCTGAGGCTAAAAGAACATCCGATTCAGTTATAGCTCCAACTCCTTTATGAATAATATTCACCTCTATTTCACCTGTAGAAAGCTTTTGTAATGAGTCAGTCAGTGCCTCAACTGATCCATCTACATCTCCCTTAAGTATTATATTGAGCTCTTTAAATTCACCTAAGGCAATTCGTCTCCCAATTTCATCAAGAGTTATGTGTTTTTGTGTTCGAACATTTTGTTCACGGAGCAATTGAGTTCTTTTAGCGGCAATTTGCTTAGCTTCTCTCTCATCATTTAAGACTAAGAAGGTGTCACCAGCTTGGGGCGCCCCATCTAGCCCTAATATAGAAACTGGAGTAGCTGGTGGAACTTTATCTAAATTAACTCCTCTTTCATTAAAAATAGCTTTAACTTTTCCACTTTGCTTTCCTGCAAGTATATAATCCCCCATGCCTAGAGTCCCGTTTTGAACCAAAATGGTAGAAACATAACCTCTACCTTTATCCAAAAAGGCCTCAACCACAGTTCCTTTAGCTTTTCTATCAGGATTTGCTTTTAATTCCAATAACTCTGCTTCCAAAAGAACTTTTTCCAAAAGCTCATTTACCCCAGTTCCTTTAATGGCTGATATATCTTGGGATTGTATTTTTCCTCCCCAATCCTCAACCATTAGATTCATTCCTGCCAATGCTTCCTTTATTTTTTCTGGATTAGCATCTTGTTTATCAATTTTATTGATGGCAAAGACGATAGGTACGTTTGCTGCTTGTGCATGGCTAATTGCTTCTTTAGTTTGAGGCATAATATTATCATCAGCGGCCACAACTATAATTGCGATGTCAGTTACTTGAGCACCTCTTGCACGCATTGCCGTAAATGCCTCGTGTCCTGGTGTATCAAGGAAAGTTATTTTTTCACCATTTTCTAGGGTTACGCTATATGCTCCTATGTGCTGAGTTATACCACCTGACTCCCCAGCAATTACATTTTCTTTCCGAATAAAATCTAGAAGGGAAGTTTTCCCGTGATCTACATGACCCATTACGGTAACGATTGGAGCACGAGAGACTAAGTTTTCATTTTTGTCTTCTTCCAGATCTATATTTTCTTCAAGTTCAGTTTTTTCAAAACTTATTTCATAACCAAATTCCTCTGCCACAATACTAAGGGTTTCTGCATCAAGCCTCTGATTCATAGTTACCATAATACCTAAAGTCATACATGTAGAAATGATTTCCGTTGAAGAAACATTCATCATAGTTGCTATCTCGCCTACAGTAATAAACTCAGTTACTTTTAAAACATTGCTCTCAGCTTCCATTTGCGCTAACTCTTCTTCTGATTTTTGCTTATGCTGAGTTCTTTTATCTCTTCGATACTTGGCTCCCTTAGACTTTGATGATTTCCCTTGGAGTTTTTCAAGTGTCTCACGAATTTGTTTTTGGACTTCTTCTTCAGATGGCTCTTCTTTTTTTGGAGGGGTAGGGCGATTTGTCTTCCTCTTAGATATTTCGCTTGCTTTCGAGTTGTTTGCGCCTTTACTTATTCTTTTTCGCCTTCTTTTTCTTGCATCTTCTACAGTCTTTTCCTTTTCCGAAACTTTTTCTAAATTTATTTTTTGTCCAGTTGTTTTTGGTCCAGAAAGCTTTTGATAATTTGTTTGTAAAGTTTCTTTATCTTCTTTCTCAATTTTATCTTCGATAGGTCTATTTTCATCAAAATTGATTTGAGCATCAATATTATTTTGGGAAACCGTTTGTGTTTTTTCAATATTGCTATTTGAAATATCAGGAGATTGCTGATCGATTTCTTTTGAGTTAGTTTTACTCAAGTTGTTCAAATCAATTTTACCTAATGATTTCGGTTTTTCAAGAGCTACTCTATTAGTTTTGAGTTCCTCGCGTTTCGCAATTTTTTCTAAACGATCTTGTTCTTTTTTCTCCTGAATTATTCTAAGTGATTCCTTCTCTTTTCTTTTCTCCTCACTAACCTCATGTGATTCAACTTTTTTGGATTTATCTGTCTCAAACTCATTTGATAAAAGTTTGTAAACTTTTGTTGTGATTTTTGTAGTTGGACGAGCATCAATTTCTATTCCTTTATAATTCAAAAACTCTACAGCACGATCTAAAGAAATGTTTAGCTCTCTTAGAACTTTATTTAATCTAATGCTTGGGTTGTCTTCCATTTGTCAATTAAAATTTATTAAAAATAAAAAATCATCCTGTCTACTCCTCAAATTCTTCTCTCAGTATACGTAAAACCTCGTCTACAGTCTCATCTTCTAAATCAGTTCTTTTTATTAAATCCGCCTTTTCTAGTTCTAAAATACTCTTAGCTGTGTCTAATCCTACTTTTTTAAATTCTTCAATAACCCATTCTTCTATCTCGTCGCTAAATTCCTTAAGCTCAATATCTTCTTCAACCCCTTCTCGGAATACATCAATTTCATAACCTGTTAGTTTTCCAGCAAGACGAATATTAGAGCCACCTTTGCCAATGGCTTTTGATACTTCCTCTGGATTTAAAAATACTTCAACTTGCTTATTTTCTTCGTCAATTTTGAGTGAACTAATTTTAGCTGGACTTAATGCTCTAGAAATAAAAAGCTGAAGATTGTTGGTATAATTAACAACATCAATGTTTTCATTTCCTAATTCTCTTACAATACCGTGTATGCGTGATCCTTTCATTCCAACGCAAGCACCGACTGGATCTATTCTGTCATCATATGAATCAACAGCAACTTTTGCCTTCTCGCCTGGAATTCTAACTGCTTTTTTTATTGTTATAAGACCATCAAAAACTTCAGGAATTTCTTGTTCAAAAAGTTTTTCCAAAAAAATCGGTGAGGTCCTTGAAAGTATAATCCTAGGTTTACTACCTCTAAGTTCAACACTCTCAATAATCCCTCTTACATTGTCCCCTTTTCGAAAAAAATCGTTAGGAATTTGACGATCTTTTGGCAGTATGATTTCGTTACCATCGTCGTCTAAGAGAATAATTTCTCTATTTCTTATATGATGAACCTCTGCAGTAAATAAATCACCTTCCCTATCCTTAAATTGTTTAAAAATGGTTGTGCTATCATGTTCAAAAATTTTTGCTACAAGGTTTTGCCTCAAATATTGAATCGATCTTCTTCCTAAGTCAATAAGCTTTACTTCTTCAGATACGTCTTCTCCAACTTCAAAGTCAGGTTCAATTTTTTGTGCTTCGCTGAGTTCAATTTCTTGATTAGGATCCTCAACTTTTCCATTTTCTACTACAATCCTGTTTCTCCAGATTTCCAAATCTCCTTTATCTGGGTTAATTATGATATCGAAATTTTCATCAGACCCAAATTTACGTTTTAGGGTATTCTTAAATACATCTTCCAAAATAACCATTAATGTTACTCTGTCAATTAACTTGTCATCTTTAAATTCTGAAAAAGAATCAATTAAGGCAAAATTTTCCATTTTAAAATATTACTTTATACTAATACAATTGTTTTATTAACTTCATGGTAAGATAGTTTCTCTTTTTTTTCTACCGTAATCTTACCCTTGCCAATAGGTTTGGGTTCCCTTTGTTTCCATTTTAATGTAAATCCAAAATCATCAGCTGCATCTAACAGTCCATGTAATGAGGAGCCATTTGTCAGTTCCACTTTAAGTTTTCTTCCTATATTCTTTAGAAATTGTCTGCTGTTTTTTAATGGATTTCCAACCCCTGAGGATGTTACTTCAAGAGAAAAATTTTCATCATCTCTATCTAATCGGTGTTCAATAAACCTGCTTATTTTTATACAATCATTTAGTGTAACTCCATTATCACCATCAAGAATAATATTTATAGTATTATCAATTCCAATTCTTAGTTCAATCAAGAACAATGACGAATTTCTATCTAATATTTCTGACAATAAATTTTCTACTTTTAAACGTAAACTCATATAAAAAAAAAGGGGACATATAAGTCTCCTTGATTTGAATCATTAAAACATACCAAAGATAGGAGAATTTGTTAATATGACCAACTTTTTGTTTTCTATAAAAAATTTGAAATAATGTGCATATAATTTTAACACTTTGAAAATTTTATTGATTTTAATTATTAAATATTAAATACCGCAGTCACAGTTTTGGAAATTTATTGAAATTAATATTTGTACATCAAAAAAATTGTAATTTTAATGGCTATGAAATTACAATCTATTGCTATTGGAACTGGATTAAGCTTTACTAAGCATCAAAAAAAAAATCAGACACCCTTTGAACGTTTATTCGAGATCTTTAAGGAACTTATTACTCACACATCTGGGGACTTTGATGAGGCTATAGATTGGCTCAGAGAGCTTGATAAAGAATACAAGCTTACAGATGAAAACTATACAATTGATGATTTCATAGAGGACTTGCTCAAAAAATCATATATAAAACAAAATAATAAAAAAGGTGGTAAAGGAGACGGATTGTCGTTAACTCCAAAAACCGAAAAACTGTTAAGAGAACACGCCCTTAAGCAGATTTTTGGAAAATTAAAAAAATCTAAGTCCGGAAATCACAAAACAAGAAAAATAGGTCAAGGAGAAGATAATACAGGTGAATACAAGGCTTATCAATTTGGAGATCCACTAGAAAAAATTGACATAACACAAAGCATTAAAAACGCTCAGATTAGGTCAATAAGTAACGAATTTTCAATTCAACATGACGACCTTGTTGTTGAAGATAATTTCTTTAAAACTCAAATGAGCACTATATTAATGATAGACATTAGCCATAGTATGATACTTTATGGAGAGGATCGTATTACACCAGCTAAAAAAGTAGCTATGGCTCTAGCTGAAATGATAACAACCCAATATCCTAAAGATACACTCGATATACTCGTATTTGGTAATGATGCATGGCCAATTTCTTTAAAAGAATTACCATATTTAAAAGTCGGTCCGTATCATACTAATACAGTCGCTGGATTAGAGCTGGCTATGGACTTACTTAGAAGAAAGAAAAGTACTAATAAGCAAATTTTTATGATAACTGATGGCAAACCGAGTTGTTTAAAAATGCCTGACGGAAATTACTACAAAAATAGTGTTGGATTAGATGAAAGTATCGTAGAAAAATGCTACAATATGTCTAGGCAAGCAAAAAAATTACAAATTCCTATTACAACTTTTATGATAGCACAAGACCCTTACCTTCAACAATTCGTTCGCACATTCACTGAAATTAATAAAGGAAAAGCTTTCTTTACTGGTTTAAAAGGTTTAGGGCAAATGATTTTCGAAGATTACAATAAAAACAGAAAAAAAAGACTAGAATAAGGATAAAAATATGGATTCACCAAAAATTTCAACATTAGGAGAATTAAGAAAAACTGATTATAGACCAGAAAATATACAACAAGAGTTAGCTGGTAATTTAAGACAACGTCTGAGTAATGGTTTAAGTACATTTGACGGATTAATTGGGTATGAAAATACTGTAATTCCTGATATCGAGAGAGCTTTATTATCTGGACACAATATAAATCTTCTTGGATTAAGAGGACAAGCTAAAACTCGTATAGCTCGTCAAATGACCGAATTATTAAATGAGTGGATCCCTATTGTAGATGGTTCTGAAATAAATGATTGTCCACTTTCACCAATTAGTCAGGAGGCTAAAGAATTAATTTCTAAAAAAGGGGAGCAAACTCCAATTAAATGGCTGCATCGTGATGATCGCTTTTTTGAAAAACTTGCTACACCAGATGTTACTGTTGCTGACTTAATTGGAGATGTAGACCCAATTAAGGCAGCTAACCTAAGACTCTCTTATGCTGATGAGCGTGTTATACATTTTGGCATGATACCTCGAGCCCATAGATGTATATTTGTTTTAAATGAATTACCCGATTTACAGGCAAGAATCCAAGTAGCCCTTTTTTCAATTTTACAAGAAAAAGAAATTCAAATTCGTGGATTTAAATTGAGGCTTCCCATTGAAACACAAATCATATTTACTGCCAACCCAGAAGACTACACTAACAGGGGTAGCATTGTAACTCCACTTAAGGATAGAATTGGTTCACAAATTTTAACGCATTATCCACACTCGATCGAAATTGCTAAAGCAATTACAAAACAAGAAGCAAACATTAAAAACACTAACAAAACAAAAATTCATGTTCCTGAGTTGGCAAGAGACATCCTTGAACAGATAAGTTTTGAAGCACGTAAAAGTGATTATGTTGATTCTAAAAGTGGAGTTAGTACAAGGATGAGTATTACAGCATTTGAAAATCTAATAAGTACTGCGGAGCGAAGAATTTTAATTAATGGAGAAAAAAATACATGTATTCGTATGGCAGATTTTTTAGGAATTATTCCGTCCATTAATGGAAAAGTCGAATTAGTATATGAAGGTGAGCAGGAAGGCGCGGAACAAATTTCCTATCATTTAATTTCTGAGGCTTGCAAAACTCTTTTCCCTTCTTATTTCCCTGAGATTAAAAAACTTGAAAAGGAAGATCAAAAAAGTCCATATGATAAACTTTTAGGATGGTTTTTAAGTGATAATGAAATCTTTCTAGAAGACACTCTGGGTGAGAGTGCATATAGAGATACCTTAGAAATGATTCCAGATATCCAAAATATCATAAAAAAACATCATGCTAAATGCAAAAAAGATGATATCTATTTTATGATGGAATTTCTTCTTTGGGGACTTGAGGCCAACAAGCGTTTAAATAAATACAGAACTCTTGAAGGTTTTCAGTTCAAAGACACGCTTGGGAGTTACATAAGCGGTCTATAGAATTAAAGATTAGTTATTTCAATAAATACTTACGAAATTTGAATTTTGGTTAAAGCTATGATTAGAACAGACATTATTATTATTGGCGCTGGTCCAGTTGGCCTTTTTGCGGTTTTTGAAGCTGGTCTGATGAAGCTTAGGTGCCATTTAATTGATGCTATTGCAAATCCTGGAGGACAACTTTCAGAGATATATCCAAAAAAACCAATCTATGATATCCCTGGCTACCCAACTGTTTTGGCTGGTGAGCTTGTCGACAATTTAATGGAGCAAGCCAAACCCTTTAAACCAGGTTTTACTCTTGGTGAAAGGGCTGAAAAAATAAAAAAGCAAAAAGATGGATGTTTTATTGTCACAACTAGTGAGGGGACAGAGCATATGGCTCCTGTTGTAATGATAGCCGGTGGGTTAGGAAGCTTTGAACCAAGAAAACCAATAATTCAAAATTTAAAACAATTTGAGAGAAAAGGGGTTGAATTTATTGTCAAAGAACCTAATTTATTTATGGGTAAAAAAGTATTTATTTCAGGTGGTGGAGATTCAGCATTAGATTGGGCCATATTTTTTGCAAATCAAAGTAATACATCAGTCGGATTAGTTCATAGAAGTGAATCATTTAGAGCTCATAAGGATTCAGTGGAGAAAATATTTGAATTGAAAAATGAAGGGAAATTAGAATTGTATACTCATGCTGAGGTGGTAGGCCTAAAAGGAGAAAAAGTGTTGTCAGAAATTGAAATAGAACAAAAAAATGCAAACAATAAGGTTGTAAAAGTTGATTTCTGGTTACCACTATTTGGTTTGTCTCCAAAATTAGGACCTATTGTTGATTGGGGTTTAGAAATTGAGAAAAATGCAATTAAAGTTGATAATACGATTGACTACCAGACCAATATGCCAGGAATATTTGCTATTGGAGATATCAACACTTACCCAGGAAAATTGAAGCTGATATTGTGTGGTTTTCATGAGGCAACACTTGCTGTTCAAGCTGCTTATAAAATTATTAATCCAGAGAAGAAGTTTACTCTAAAATACACGACGGTTCAAGGTATACAAGGATTTGATTGAGTTCTTTTCAATAAGATTCAAAAAGTAATTATATTTAACAATGACCTACTCTGTTTATCAAGTTGATGCATTCACCACTTCAATTTTTAAAGGAAATCCGGCTTGTGTTGTTCCTTTAGATAAATGGTTAGAAGACGAAATACTTTTAAATATAGCAAAAGAAAATGCAGTGCCTGAGACTGCTTTCTTCGTTCAAGATAAAGACACAATTCATTTAAGATGGTTTACTCCTGACCTAGAGATGGACCTCTGTGGACATGCTACTCTTGCAACTGCTCATGTTATAAAAAAACATTTACAAAATCCTGAGTCAAACCTAATTTTTATGACTCTCAGTGGAAAAGTTAGTGTTAATGTTGAAAAAGATTATTATTTTTTGGATTTTCCTTCTCGAATGCCAGTAAAAGAGGAACTTCCGTCGAATTTAGAAAAGTCTTTAAGTAAAAAACCACAAGAGGTTCTTAAATCAAGGGACTTTGTTTTAGTCTATAACAATTTGGAAGATGTAAAAAATATTCAAATTGAAAGAAATATTTTTGACACTTTAAATTTAGGAACTGGTGGAGTTATAATAACAGCACCAGGAGATAATGTTGATTTTGTTTCTCGTTTTTTCACTCCAAGAGCTACTTTACTTGAAGATCCTGTTACTGGTTCTGCACATTGCTCTTTGATACCTTACTGGGCAAAAAAATTAAACAAAGAGAAAATGCATGCTAAACAACTATCTCAGCGAGGTGGGGAATTATTATGCCATAACCGGGGAGATAGAGTATTGATCGGCGGAAAAGCAAGAACTTATTTAAAAGGAGCTTTTAAGGTAAAATAAGAAAAATTAGATTAGGTTTTGAAGATTTTTCTTAAAGAATTTTGCTGATGTTGCTGCACTTTTCATTGAATTATATTTAAAATTACCCCCTTGCTCTATGTAATAATATTCTAAACCGCTTTTTTCAGAATCAGGAAGAAGCCTCGTATAGTTAATTGAACCATTACCCAATTCACTATAATCTCTTGTGATTTTATCCATATCTTTTATATGCCACATCGTATAACGTCCTGGGTGTTGGTCAACTAGCTCTTTTGGAGTTTTCCCTGAATGTACAACCCAATACATATCCATCTGGAGTTTGACAAAATCAGGATCTGTTACTCTAATTAAAATTTCATGACCTGTTGTACCGTTCCAATCTTCGAATTCATACCCATGATTATGATACGCAAATTTTAAACCGGCAGAATTTACTTGTTCTCCAATCTGATTGAGCTTGTTTGCTAAAATTTTGAAACTTTCTGAATTACGCTGATCGGGATGTACCCATGGCCAGGTTATATAGGATGCTTTAAGTTTTTTAGATGCCTCTATGCAACTATCAACAAACCACTTAAGTTTATCTTCATTAGAATTAAAATAATCAGTAAATCCGAAATGACCACTAGTGGTTGAAAGACCTAAATCCTTTAAAATTTGACTGAAATCAGAAACATTTAAACCGTAAATTTTATTAGTATTTGGATCGAAACCATAAGTTTCAAAATCTTCATATCCCATTAACTTTAATTTTTTAAGGGTTTCAATTGGATCTTTTTCCATAGCATCACGAACACTAAAAAGCTGAAGACCCATTTTATATTTTGAAAATGAATTGCATGCTTCGATTGAAAGCCCTGCAAGTGATATCCCACCTAAAAGTCCAATTTGATTTAAAAAATTACGTCTTTCCATCTGCGAAAAATTTAAAATTAATTAAAAAAAGCTATCAAAAAGCGAGAAAAATGTAATTTTAGTTACCAATAAATGTGTAATTAATATTAATATCATATGAACTTTCTTGATGACGCAGAACCTTTTCGAATAAAAATGGTGGAGCCCATAAGAAAAACCACAAGAGAAGAAAGAGAGAAACTAGTTAAAGCAGCAGAATTCAATATTTTTAAAATACCTGCAGAGAATGTATTTATAGACATGTTGACAGACAGTGGTACTTCGGCGATGAGTAGCAAGCAATGGGGGGGGATAATGACAGGTGACGAGTCTTATGCAGGAAGTTCAAGTTTTTATCATCTCAGAGATTCAGTCCAAGACATAATGGGTTTCCCATATGTTCAACCTACCCATCAAGGTAGAGCTGCAGATTTCATAATGTCTCAACTTTATGCTTCCAAAGGTGGGTATATATTGGGTAATTTACATTTTGACAGTTTTAAAGGTCACTCAGAAATTGCAGGCTCAATACCTGTAGATCTCATAATTGAAGAAGGCAGAACGGCTAATTCAAATCCCTATCCATTTAAGGGAAATATGGATTTGGAAAAACTTGAAAAATTTATTTCAGAAAAGGGGAGCCAAAATATTCCACTTATTATAATTACAGTTACATCAAATGGAAATGGAGGACAACCCGTGTCTATGGAAAATATCAGGAGCGTTTCATCAATAGCTAAAGCAAATAATATTCCTTTAATGATAGATGCTGCAAGATTTGCAGAAAATTGTTACTTCATAAAAAAAAGAGAAAAAGGGTATGAAAATAAATCGGTTAAAGAAATTGCCAGAGAATTATTCTCTTATGCAGATGGATGCGTAATGAGTTCTAAAAAAGATGGATTAGTAAACATAGGTGGATTCATTTGTACACGACACGAAGAATTATTCCCAATGATTAATCAATTGGCAATTATCAACGAAGGTTTTGTTACTTATGGAGGCATGAGTGGAAGAGATCTAGAAGCACTAGCTATTGGACTGCAAGAAGGAATTGATGAAGAATATCTTAAATATAGAATAGAACAAGTTCAATATCTTGGGGAAGAATTATTTAAACGAGGAATACCTATTATTCTTCCTACGGGTGGACATGGAGTGTATATTGATGCACAAAAATTTTATCCCCACATTCCTCAAAAAGAATTTCCTGGTCAAGCTCTAGTGATAGAATTGTATAAGACAGCTGGTGTTAGAGGTGTCGAGCTTGGATCCTGTGCTTTTTCAAAAAAGGATAAAGAAACAGGAAAGATAATTTTCCCTGATTTAGAACTAGTACGTCTCACAGTCTCAAGAAGAGTTTATACAAACCGACATATGGATGTTGTAATTAATGCTCTTGAAGATGTTTTTAAAAGGAGAGATAAAATGAAGGGATTAAAACTTTCCTATGAGGGTCCTATTATTAGTTTACGTCATTTTACTGCAAAGTTTGAGATGATAGAATAAAACAAGAAATATGGACACTACTTCATTTAATTTTTTCACACCCACTAAACTTATTTTTGGTAGTGGAAGTCTTAAAAATTTAAAGCAAATTGCACCACTTTATGGTAAAAAATGTTTGCTAGTATCTCGACCAAAAGATGGAAGTTTAAAGGCTATTTACAAACAAATTGAAACTCTACTTGATTCCACAGGTGTTTATGTAAGTTTTTTTGATGAGATTGTCCCTAATCCAACTTTAGAAGGTATCAATAGGGGGGTTAAAATTGCAAGTGAAAATAAAGTAGACTTTGTTTTAGGCGTAGGTGGTGGATCAGTGATGGACTCTGCAAAATTAATTGCATTATTATATGAATCGAATGGGATAGTTGACTGGAATAATGCTTTTTCAAACTATAATCATCCTTTTGATTATGTTGCCTCAAAAAATTCAAGTCTACCATTTATTGCAGTTTCAACAACCTCAGGCACCGGCTCACAGTGTACTCAAGCAGCCGTTGTAAGTGATACTAAAAACAGAGAAAAAATTACACTTTTTCATAGAGATCTCTTTCCTAAAGTTGCAATAATAGATCCTAAATTGATGCTTTCTGTTCCTTCTAGGATAACAGCTGCGACAGGTTTTGATGCTTTTACTCATGCTTTTGAAAGCTACCTAGGACAAAGGACATCTCCTTTAACAGAATATCTTTCTCTCGAAACAATTCGACTAGTTGTTGAATATTTACCAAAAGCAATTCAAAAACCTGACTCTATTGAATATAGAACAAAATTAGCTTGGGCGGATACAGCCGCTGGTATATGCTTATCAAATGGTGGTGCAGATTTACCTCATCCACTAGGTGAAATAATAGGTGGAATATGCCAGAGGATAGCTCATGGTGAAACTCTAGCTATTGTTTACCCTGCATTCCTAGAATACAAGGGAAAAATTGCTGCAGAAAAATTTAGAAATATTGCTTCTTACCTAAGAATAGAAAAAACTCCAAAGGCACTAACCAATGAGGTAATTGGGTTATTAAAAACTACTGATTTAATTAGATCAAAATCTCGTGCTGCAATTACTTTAAATGAACAAGAAGAAATTCTTTCTCATCCTTTATTGAAAAAGTTAGATCCAAAAAATAGTGAGAAAATATTAAGTATAATAAGTCAAAGTATCGAAGAATAAAATATCCATGAGAAAAATCAAAATAGCTGCTGGATTAGCACATGTCGACTATGGAAATATTGCAGATTTAGTAAACCAAGTCACAGTTGCAGGAGCAGATTACATTCACTCAGATGCAGCTGATATGCATGATTTAAAAAATATGCAACTTATGGGTGGACATCAAATAATTAGTGGAATTCGAAAGCAAACTAAACTACCCATAGAATGTCATATTTATACTAAAACTTGTGATCTATTATTTATTGACAAGTTAGCTGAAGTGGGAACAAACATGCTTATAATACCTGCTGAACATTTCATTGGGGCTCCCCTTGCTTACATAATAAATTGGTGCAGGGAAAGAAATATGAAGATCGGACTAACAATAGGTCTTTATACCCCACTCTCATTTGTTGAAGAGTCAATTTATGATATTGATAGATTACACGTTGTAGTTCATGGGGTAGATGAAACCGATGGTAAGGATAATTGGGGTTGGAGAAAATCATGCTTGGATCTTTTACAAAGAGCAAGAAAGCTAGTTGACGAAAAAAATCCAAATTGTGAAATTGCTATTGATGGTGGAATAAGGGCAGATAATTTAAATCCTCTTATTTCATGTAATCCAGATGTAGTAGTTCTATCATCCGCCATTTTTAAAGATCCTGATGGAATTCAAAAGGCGATGATAAAATGTAGAAATGCTATTGAAAAAGCCCAACATTAAATTTTAAAAAATGAATCTGCTTTCTCCAGCTTTTATTGAGCTTAACTCAGAATTAAAAAATAAATCCCACGCTTTAAATTTTCTTGTAAACAAATTAGACGATAAAGGATGTTTATCTGACAAAAGAGAATATTTTGATGCTGTTTTAAAACGTGAAGAATTATTGTCAACTTATTGTGGTTATAATATTGCAATACCTCATGCGATTTCAAAAGCGGTTAAAAAAGTAAGCTTCGGTTTTTGCCGAACCGTTAGTTTGGAATGGGATAAAAATGATGATGAAGTTAAATTTTTATTAATTCTTGCAATACCAGATTCAAATAAAAAGGAAGATAATCTTCATATAGATTTGATGTCTCAGATAGCTAGCTTAGCATTAGAGGAAAAAGTGAGAAAGTCTTGGGAAGAAGCAAAATCTGTCGAAGAAATTTCAAAAACATTTCAATAAATTATATACTATGGATTTTTGGAAAGAAACAGGAAATATTTTTAGAGAAACTGGAACTCACTTTAGAACTGGAGTTTCCTATATGCTGCCAATTCTTCTTATAGGGGGTATGGTAGGAAGTCTAGCTGTATTGGGAGGTGGAAGTTACGAAGATGGTTCTATTTGGAAAATATTTAAAGATGTTGGCACGATAGGCTTAACTTATTTTGTTCCTATTATGGCTGCCTACACAGCATACAGTATTAGTGATACTCCAGGTATTGCTCCTGGATTCATAGTAGGTGTTTTAGCCCAGCAAATTGATACAGGTTATCTAGGAGCACTACTCGGTGGGATTTTAGTGGGTTATGCTACCTACATGCTTATGAAACTAGAACTTCCAGAAATACTTCAGAGCACTTGGGGATTTATAGCTCCAGTTTTTAGTACACTTATAGTAGTAGTCTTTATGGTATATCTCCTTGGTCCGCCAATTGCCTGGCTTATGGAAGTTATTTCCTCTTTCCTTTCTAATTTAGGCGAAGAGGGCTCAGCAATTATGGGGGCAGTTATGGGATTTTTGGGAGGTATTGATTACGGAGGTCCATTTAGTAAGACTCAAAGTACCTTTGCAACAGCAGTTATGGATTTAGATTTATATGTACCATTAGGAATTTGTGGAAGTATTGTTATCATACCTCCTCTTGGAATGTGTTTAGCAACATTTTTAAAACCAAAACTTTATACAAAAGTAGAGCGTAATTATGCGAAGAGTTCCTGGATATATTCAATAATTGGGGGGTTTACTGAAATTGTAATCCCACTAGCAGTGGGTGACATTGTACGTGTAACAATAGCTACTGTTTTGGGGTGCACAATTGGAGGTACTATCGCTGGTATTTTTTTATTAGAGTTAAGTACTCCTGTTTTGGGAATTGCACAATGGTTTTTTTATGATAAGCCATTAATCTTTGTTATTTGTGTAGTAATTGGTTCTCTAGTTACTGCACTGACAGCAAATTTTCTAAAAAGCATAAGTAATAGAGATATTGATGCGCTCGATGCTGAAGAAACTGAATTAAATGAAACCTAAATAAATAATTATGAAAATTGCCTTAATTACAGCTTGCCTAGCTGGAGTAGCACACAGTAAAATGGCAGCTTTAGCTTTAAAAAAAGAAGCCAAAATCAGAGGTCACGAAATATGTGTAGAAGAACAAGGAGGGCATAAAATTCCAGTGAAGATCTCAAAAGAACAAATTGAACAAGTGGATGTTGTTATAATTGCAAAAATGGTTTCTATCTCAGGTAAGGATCGTTTTAAAGGTAAAATAATTTTGGATGTAAGTGTGAATGAGGCTTTGCGAAAACCTAGTCTTATTATGGACAAAGCAGAATTGTTAATTAAAAAATAGTTTGATGATTAGTTTTTCAATAAATATTGAGGACGAAATTGGTTTTCATGCAAGAACAGCCTCTTTATTTGCGAAAAAAGCCTCTACATTTAATTCTGATATTTTTGTGGAATTTAATGGTAAAAAAGTAAGTGCAAAGAGCACATTATCATTAATGACTCTTGGGGTTAAATCTAGGGACCAAATTATGCTTATAGCTGAAGGAAGTGACGAAAAAGAAGCACACGAAGCTTTAGTATCATACATTAAAAATAATTTCAAAGAGTAGACTATCAAAACACTTCAAGGAATAGTAGCAAGTTGGGGATTAGCTATTGGTGAGGCACAGATATTATACTCCAATGATCCTATTGAGATTAAAAAACAAACAGGCATTAATTCAGAGAATGAAATAAGTAACCTAAAAAAAGCTATAGATAAGACAATAAAAAAAATAGATTCTCAAAAAGTAAATCTTTCTGCAAACCTTTCGGAAAAAGAACTTGAAATTTACACAGCATTTATCAGCATTGTTAACGATCCAGAAGTTTTGGATCAGACTAGAGACTTAATAAAAAAACAAAATTTTAACGCTGCATATTCGTATTATCAAGTAACTCGAAATTTTATTTCTGAATTAGAAAGCCTTGATGATGAGTATCTCAATAGAAGAGCCGAAGATCTAAAAATGATTTCGGATATGGTTTTAAAATCGTTACTAGGTGATGAAAAAGTTACTTCTAAAGTTAACAGTCCCTCAATAGTTATTGCTGAAAAGATAGACCCTAGTCAAATTGCAGAGATGAATCAAACAAACTTATTAGGCATTATTACAACGGAAGGTGGAGTTACAGATCATTCATCAATTATTGCCAAAGCATTAGGTGTTCCCTATATATTGGGAGTAAAAAATGTCGTTAATATTGTCAGAAACGGAGATAAAATAATACTGGATAGCAAAAATAAATGCATTCATATAAATCCTGAAAAGGAGATTAGTCAAAAATTTGAGAAAGAGATTTTAAAGGAAAAATCTATAAATAAAAATCAACTCATTAAGTCAAAATATGAAGCAATTACAAAGTCTGGTAAAAAAGTTGACATTATGGCAAATGTTGGATCACTAGATGATGCTGTACAAGCAAAAAGATTTGGCGCTGATGGGATCGGATTATTGAGAACTGAACTTTGCTTTCTTGAAAGTTATAAAATGCCAGACGAAAAATCACAGCTTGAACTTTATTCTAAAATTCTAAACAACTTACCTGAAAAAACTCACACTTTAAGACTTATTGATTTTGGAAGTGATAAAAAGGTTTCTTACCTACCTTTACAAAATGAGGAAAATCCAGCTTTGGGTCAAAGAGCCCTTCGTTTAGGTTTTTCTTATTATGACACTCTTTTAAAACCACAAATAAGAGCTTTTTTAAAACTTTCTAAAGATTTTAATATAAAAATTCTTTGCCCAATGATTACAAATTCCAATGACTTGGATAAAATTATAACTGCTATTCATAAGGAACAAAAAGAGTTAAATCAACAGGGTGAGATTATTGAAAAATTACCTCCTATTGGGATTATGGTTGAAGTTCCAAATGTAGCCTTAAACCCTAATGATTTTATTTCAAAAGCAGATTTCTTTTCTTTTGGAACTAATGATCTTGCTCAATTTTTGATGGCTGCAGATCGCACAAACAAAAATGTTTCACATTATATTGAATCTGGTAATCAAAGTGTCCTAAAACTAATTCGGAATTTTGCTTTAGAGGTAATTCCCGAGAAAAAAGAAATTAGCATTTGTGGGGAACTAGCTTCTAATATAAATTACTTAAATGAATTTATTGGTATAGGCATAAGTAGTTTGAGCATGCCTCCAATGTTAATCCCCAGAATAAAAGAAGAAATAAGATCACTAAAATAATCTTAAGTCTAATTGAGCGAAATTCTAAATATTCCCTATTTTAGAGTGAAAACAACTGATTTAATATCTGATTTAGTGAAACTCAAATGAATAAAAACTTTGATGCCATAGTTGTTGGATCCGGAATAAGTGGTGGTTGGGCGGCTAAAGAACTTTGTGAAAAGGGATTAAAAACACTGGTTCTAGAAAGAGGACGAATGGTTAAGCATATCGAAGATTACCCTACAATGAATCTTGACCCATGGGATGTAAAACATAGCGGAAGAACTACTCAAGAGGAATTAAAAAACTACAATAAACAAAAAAGGTGGGGGATTCACGAAGGCAATAGACATTTTTACAATAAAGATTCAGAGTATGACTACGATGAGATTAAACCCTTTGACTGGATCAGAGGAACTCAGGTAGGTGGTCGTTCTCTAATCTGGGGGCGACAAACATATCGATGGAGTGACGATGATTTTGAAGCAAATTTGAGAGATGGTATAGCCGTTGATTGGCCAGTAAGATATAAAGAGATTGCACCATGGTACTCTTATGTTGAAAAATTTATTGGAGTAAGTGGTGAGGCTCTAAACCTACCTCAACTCCCTGACAGTGAGTTTCTACCACCTATGGAACTGAATTGTGTAGAGAAAGAATTACAATCATCTATAGCAAAAAATTACACCGATAGAGTTTTAACCATTGGTAGGGTTGCTCATATAACTGAAGGAACTAAAAATGGATCAGGAAGAAAAGCTTGTCAATATAGAAATAGGTGTGACAGAGGTTGTCCCTACGGCGCTTATTTTAGCTCTAACTCGTCTACTATTCCTGTAGCAGAAAAAACTGGGAAACTAACATTGCATCCAAATTCAGTTGTGTCAGAGGTAATTTATAACAAAGAAAAAAAGAGAGCTACAGGAGTTAGAGTAGTTAATACAATTACAAAAGAAATTTCTGAATTTAAAGCGAAAATTATTTTTTTATGTGCTTCATCAATGGCTTCTACCGCAATTTTAATGAATTCTAAATCAGATAGATTCCCCAATGGTCTTGGAAACGATTCTGGAGAATTAGGACATAATATTATGGACCACCAATTAGGAAGTGGTGCATCAGGAAAATATGAAGGCTATAAAGATCGTTATTATTATGGCAGAAGACCGAATGGATTCTACATACCAAGATTTAGAAATATTGGTGGAAAATCAAAAAATTTAGATTTTATTAGGGGCTACGGATATCAAGGAGGTGCAAGTAGAGGAGATTGGTCAAAAGCAATTAAAGAACTTAGTTATGGTTCTGATTTTAAAAATGCCATTTTAGAACCTGGAGGCTGGAGTATCGGGATGGGAGGTTTTGGAGAAGTATTACCTTATCACGAAAACCGTATGTTTTTAGATTATAATAAAATTGATTCTTATGGTTTACCCAAAATAGTTTTTGATGCTGAATTCAAAGAGAATGAAAAAAAGATGAAGGAAGATTGGAAAATTCAGGCAGCTGAAATGCTTGAAAATGCAGGTTGTAAGGATGTGACTATTAATGATTCAAATGCGCCAATTGGAAAAGGAATACATGAAATGGGAACAGCACGAATGGGTCGTGATCCTAAAACATCTGTATTGAATAAATATAATCAGATACATTCTGTCAAAAATGTGTTTGTCACAGATGGTGGTTTTATGACTTCCTCAGGAACCCAAAATCCGTCTTTGACTTACATGGCTTTTACTGCAAGAGCAGTAGATCGTGCTGTTTCAGAGCTTAAAAAACTTAATATTTAACTAATAACAAATTAAACAAGATGACTTTTTCATGAAAAAATTTATTCTTTTTTTTTCATTATTCATTTTTTCTTGCTCAGAAGAAACTATTTTTTTTGAAAACTCCTATGTTATTGAAAATATTAGCATAATTGACCCCATTGATGGTCTTAGTAGTAACAAGACCCTCGTCATTACTAAAAATAAAATAACCGGAATTTTTAATTCAAATGAAATTAAAGTTTCTAAGAAAAATAAAATATTTAATGGTGAGGCTAAATTTTTAATCCCAGGGCTTTGGGATGCACATGTGCATTTTGCTTATCAAACAGAATTAGCCGATTCGATGATGGATCTTTTTTTATTACACGGTATAACAAGTCTAAGGGACACGGGGGGGCCTTTTGATTTTGTAAATAGCTATAAACAAAATTCATTGGAAAATCCCAAAACAAAAGCTCGTTTAAAAATTGCAGGACCTTTATTAGATGGGAAATTTAATGTTTATGATGGCAGTGACCACAATCATCCCATACTTTCAATAAGAAATATTGATGACAATGAATTAAGAAAAAATGTGGAAATGCTAATTGAAAATAAAGTTGATTTTCTCAAAGCATATGAAATGTTAAGTCCATCACAATTCGCGCTTCTAACAGAGTTAGCTAAAAAAAATAATTTAAAACTTACGGGTCATGTGCCTCTTAGCATAAATGTAGAAATTGCATCTAACTCTGGTTTAAATAGTATAGAACATTTTAGAAATATTGAACTTTCAATGACTAAAATGACCAATGATCTTTTAAAAGAAAGAAAAGTAATTTTAAAAAATAAATCTGCCTTAAGGGGTGCCAGTCTCAGGTCCTTATTGCATAATAAACAACGCATGAGGTCTATTTATAACCTTGATTCTTCAAAAATTAAAAATGTTGTAGATATTCTGGCGAAAAATGATACCTGGCAAATTCCCACTCTGAAACTTTATAAGAATTCAGCATATAAAATTTATAAGTCTGATGAATATATTAATGATTTAAATTTACTCCCAGTAAACATTAAAAATAATTGGGAAAAAGAAATAAGTTCTGAAGACGATAAATTAGATAAAGAAAGAATTGATTTTACAAAATGGCAATCTAGTATGGTGGATTATATGCACAAAAATGGAATTACATTTATGGCAGGAACAGACACTCCAATAAACTTTTTAGTTCCCGGGTTAAGTTTACATCATGAAATTGAAGAATTAACCAACTCTGGCCTAAATAATTTGGAGGCTTTAAAGGCAGCTACCATAAATCCATCAAAATATTTCAATCTTCAGGATTCCCTGGGAAGGATAAAACCAAATTATATTGCTGACCTTGTAATTTTAGATCAGAATCCTTTGATTGATATTAGGAACACAAGGAAAATAAGTGCCGTTATAAAAGATGGTTTTTTTATGAATAGAAAATATTTAGATTCAATAAAAAACTAAAAAAAGTTATAACAAAGAAAATAACATTTGATTTCTAAGGCCTTCTATTATTTTAAATAAAAATGTAGATGAACTAAAAGTAGTTGGCCTACTAGGGCTCGAACCTAGACTCTTCTGAACCAAAATCAGACGTGTTACCAGTTACACCATAGGCCAATTGAGCTGCAAATTTATATGAAAGTTTTTTTTACACCAAGTTTTATTAAAAAAACCATACAATTCAAAATTCATTTTCTCTTCCTCTATTAATCATTAAATTCGTAAAAAAAATTAATGCAAAACACAAATGCATCATATCGTATTTGGAACCTGGTTTTTGGATGGTCAGTTTTCGCCATAGCCCTATTTACATTTGGAAGTACAGTTGAACCAACTGCAAGTTTTTGGGATGCAGGAGAGTATATCTCAACTTCTGCTAAACTTCAAGTCGGACACCCCCCTGGGGCGCCTTTTTTTCAAATGATGGGTGCCTTTTTCGCTTTATTTGCTTCAGGACCAGAAAAAATCGCTTTAATGGTAAATTATATGTCTGTTTTTTCATCAGCATTTACTATTCTATTTCTTTTTTGGACACTAACACTTTTATTAAAAAAACTTCCCTTTTTTAAAACTTTAGATTCAATTCCAGATCACATAGGTTTTTTTGGTAGTGCTGCAGTAGGATCGTTATCGTTTTGCTTTTCTGACAGTTTTTGGTTTAACGCAGTTGAGACCGAAGTATATGCAATGGCTACGCTGATTCTTTCAATATTATTTTGGTTGGGTTTAAAATGGGAAGAAGAAATGAATACTTCAAGGGGTGACCGATGGCTATTAATTATTGCTTTTGTTATAGGACTTTCATTTGGTGTTCACTTTATGGGTCTTTTAACTATTCCTGCATTAGGAATGATTTATTACTTTAAAAATTACAAACAGATATCACTCAAAGGTTTTATTTATGCTAACCTGATTTCAACAGCAATTTTACTTATCATCTTCAAATTGTTACTCCCTTCAACTTTAGCATTTTTTGGAAAAGCTGAAGTGTTTTTTGTAAATACAATGGGGCTTCCATTTAATAGTGGAACAATTATAGCTGCTTTGATTATTATTGGAATTTTCTATTTTGGTTTGAAATTTTCTCAGAAACGTAATCTTGTAAACTTAAATACTGGAATTTTAGCAATACTATTTGTTTTTTTGGGCTTCTCATCATGGATTATGATTCCTATACGTGCCAATGCAAATACAGTAATTAATGAAAATTCTCCATCAGATGCGCGTCTACTTTTAGCTTATTATAACTTAGAACAATATCCAGAAACTAAACTTTTTTATGGACCAATGTTCTCTGATGTATATGCTGGGCAAGATCCTGATAGACCTTATATAGACGATAAGCCCAAATATGAAAGAGATTATAAAACAGGGAAGTATAAGATTGTTAATTTTTGGAAAGATGCTAGATTTAATTCTAATAGTGCTCATAACGGTATACTACCACGCCTTTGGAGTAGTGAGCATGCCGGTAATTACATGAATTTTACAGAACCCTTAGAATTTAGTATTAAGCCAGAATATCGCTCTAATGCACAATTGAAAAATAGAATTGATCAATTCCGTGAAGATATTTCAGATGGATCAATTGATGGAGATCAATTTCATGAATTTTTAAAAACTTTCAGTCCATATTTAGATATTGAAAAACCCTCTTTTTTTTCTAACCTGAGATTTTTCATAGAATATCAACTAGGTTATATGTATTGGAGATATTTTATGTGGAATTTCACTGGTAGACAGAACGACAACCAAGGGGAATATAATATTCTTGACGGTAACTGGATAAGTGGAATTCCATTTATTGATAAAATCCGCCTTGGAAATCAAGAAAATTTAAATGATGATGCTTTAGATAACAAGGCACGTAATACATATTTCTTTCTTCCCTTTCTTCTAGGACTTGTTGGATTATATTTTTTATATAACCAAGATCCAAAAAGATTTTGGGTTCTAATGCTTTTTTTCCTGTTTACTGGTGTTGCATTGAAAGTATACCTTAATGAGCGACCCTTTGAACCGAGAGAGCGAGATTATGCCCTTGTAGGTTCCTTTTATGTTTTCAGCATCTGGATTGGTTTGGGATGCATGGGGGTAATCAAAAAAATAAGTGAATATATTTCAAATCGTGTCGCTTCACCACTTGTGGTTATGATATTTTTGTTAGTTGTTCCTTTTCTAATGGCTTTTCAAAACTGGGACGACCACGACCGTTCTAACCGTTACACTGCGCAGTCGCTATCACGCTCGTACTTACAATCAATTCAAAAAGATAAAGGAGCAATAATTTTTACAATTGGTGATAACGATACTTTTGCGTTATGGTATGCTCAAGACATCGAAGGGTACAGAACCGATGTACGTACTATAAATTCAAGTTTATTGGGTACGGATTGGTATATAGATCAGATGAAGAGAAAAACTTATGAAAGTGAACCTATACCTTCACAAATGACACATGACTTGTATGCATATGGAGTAAGAGACGTGATAAGATATCAGCCAGTTTTGGATTCAGTGAGATGGGATATTAAAGACTTTATGAATTGGATTTCAAGTGACCACCCACGTACTAAGATTAAAGATTTTTTAACAAAGACAGGTCGTGATCCCAACCAGCTACCTAAAAGTCAGCAAGAAGGTGTTTTTTATCCCACAAGAAAAATTCGTGTTCCGGTGAATAAGGAAAATGTTTTGAAAAGTGGTATTGTCAAACCTGAGGATGCTGACAAAATTTTGTCACATATAGATATAGATCTTCCAGAATCCGCTCTTTTGAAAAACCAAATGATGATGCTAGATATTCTAGCTAATAATGACTGGGAAAGACCTATTTATTTTACAGGAGGAAGTTATTCAGATTCTGAATACATTTGGATGAAAAAATATCTCCAACTAGAAGGACTAGTTTATAAATTGGTTCCGATTGAAACTAACCTAGGTAAAGAAAATCCCTACCTAATGGGAAGAATAGATAGTGATTTAATGTATGACATTGTACTTAATTGGAATTGGGGTAATTCAGAGCGGACAGATATCTATCATGATCCTGAAACAAGGAAAAATAGTATTTCATTTAGAAGTAATATGGCTCGTTTAGCAGAACAATTGATAAATGAGAATAAAACTGAAAAGGCAAAAAAAGTAATGGATCTTGCTATTGAAAAAATGCCTTTAGACTATTTTGGTTATTATAGTTTACTCGTTCCTTTTGTTGACGGTTATTACAGGATAAATGATGTCAAAGTTGCACAAGGTTTATCGAAAAAAATTGGTTATAAATATTTTGACCGGCTTGAATATTTTAATTCTCTATCCGCAGAAAGACAATATGAGTTAGGTGAGGAAATTGTAACTGAAATTGAACGTTACAGATCTCTTATTGAAGCCGAATTAAAACACGCTGACAAATCAGACTTAAAGCCCTCTTTAAATAATTTTACAACTGCTATTCGTCCATTTAAATATCTTTATGGAGATTACGAGTTTTATACGAATCTTGTAGATGTTGCAGAGGGTTTTTTTATTATTGATGAAATACAATTAGCACAAAATTTAAGCATCCAAATTGCTAATGAGTATAGTGAAAGAATGGAATTGTATGCCCAATTCCCTATTTCAAATCGAGCGCAACTAAAAGATAGAATTGAAAAAGAGTGGGTTGCCTATAATTATTTTCTTCAAATTGTAAATAAGTATGATAATTCTGAATTTTTTAAAAAATTAGAAACTCAATACAATCAAAACGTAGTTAGATTGAATGAAAAAAATAAAAAAGAATGATTTTTAATCTATATGATCTTTCAAAAGACTTATTAATGTATTAGCATCTTGTTCACCACTTTGACGCCAGACCATTTCACTAAACTTATATATCATAAGTGTCGGTAGCACTTTAACTCTTAGTGCCTCTGATAATTGTTGATTTTTATCAACATCAATTTTAATTACCTTGCCTTTATCACCCATAGCAGCAGCCACATCTTTTAAAATGGGATTCATGTCCTGCGACGCCTCTTCTTGGCTTCTAAAAAAAGCAAGAAGAATTGGAATTTTTTCATCTAAAAGCTCACCGAATTTTGACATTCACTTAAAAATTTAAAACAAATGTAAAAAAATCAATTAAATGCTTGATTTTGCCTTTGATAAAGTTATGACTGAAACTTCTGGCCACATTCCAACTCTCCCAGGGTAGGCTAAGTAACCAAACCCCCTGTTGACATTTAAATACTGTTTGTTTTCACCGTATACTCCTGCCCATTGTTTATAGCGCCATTTTGCTGGACTCCATTTGATAACACCAGGTATTTCAATTCCAAATTGCATGCCGTGAGTATGCCCACTTAAAGTAAGATGAATTTTAAATGGATGTGGAATAACTTGTGCTTCCCAATGCGAAGGGTCGTGGGTCATCAGAATTTTAAAATCTTTTTCGGAAACCTTATTAAGAGCTTTGTTAAGATCTCCCGCTTTTTTAAATCCAGATCCCCAATTTTCAACACCAATTATAGCTAATCGCTCTCCATCTTTTTCTATAAAACGAGATTCATTAAGTAGTAAATCCCACCCCATTTCATTGTGAGCATCATATAAATCTTCCATATTTTTTCTCTTAGCAGCTGGACTTTCCCAGCGCATATAATCGCCATAGTCATGGTTACCCAAAATTGAAAAAACACCAAATTCTGCTTTAATTTTATTAAATATTTTAATCCATGGCTTAATTTCATCTGCACGATTATTGACAAGATCACCTGTGAATAGCACTAAGTCTGATTTTTGTTGATTTACTAAATCAACACCATACTTTACTTTAGTTTGGTTATCAAAACTCCCACTATGTATATCTGAAATTTGTGTAATCTTGAATCCATCAAATGCATCAGGGAGGTCCTCAAATTCTAATTTATAAGACAAAACTTTATAATTATATTTTCCACGGTACATGCCGTATAAAAGCGATACGAATGGGATTGAAGCTAGACCAAGTGCTATTTGAGAAATAATTTTTCTGCGAGAAGGAATAAATTGTGTTTGCTCTGGTACCCTTTTTAAAAAACTATATAAAGCTTGGGGAATCCTAAAAACATCCTCAGCTAGAAGTATCACACTTACAAGCAGTTGAAAAATTAAAAGAGAAAGAAAAAAACCAATTGCATACATAAGGCGGGGTTCGTTAGTTGTATTTCTTTCTAAAATCAAAGTATAGAATAAAAGGTTCCCTACAATAATTACAGTAAAAAATACATAACCATGAAGTATCCAACGATTTGATATGGCAGTTTTTAGAGCTTGGTAGCTATACCACTGAAAAAAAACTAAAAGTAGCAGGGTTATTAGCCAGCGCATATACAATTTTCGTCAAAGGTAAACAGTAAAAAGATAATTAACGAATCTAATTAGCCTCCAATATCTTTTGCCATTCTCAATGCCTTACCATCAGATAAGCTTGCAACAAAACAGCTTGAATTCAACAAAGTTTCATAGAGCGTTTTCCCAGCCATTGAAATTCCCTCTGGGACTAAAGAAAGGATCAATTTATCATGAACATTAGCCTTATTGTTGAAGCTTCTTACTGCTGCCTCACAATAGTATTCTAGTAATGTGGTTATAGCCCTATGCCCCATGACCTCTTTTTGAATTACTTCTTTTGATTGATAAACATTCTCAACACTTATTTTAATAATATCCTCAATCTGGGGTTTGAATCTACTTTGTTCCAAAAGGCTTTGACTAAAAGTTCCTAATAGTATATTTTGTTCATTGTCAATAAATGTATCGACAGCATCTTTGATCAAGCTATTTATGGCAAGTGCTCTTAAATAACTTAATCTTTGCGGTTTATAAGCAAGTTGTGCATATTTTTTAGAATCAATTTGGTCTTTTACTAGATTGATTAAATATTCTAATGCAAATTCTTCTGATATCCATCCTAAGTTGATTCCATCTTCAAAGTCAATAATCGTATAGCAAATATCATCTGCAGCTTCAACCAAATAGGTCAATGGATGACGAAAAATTTTTTCTCCATCAATTAATGATAATTCATCTGCTACTTCTTTGAAAAATATTTTTTGGGATTGAAAGTAGCCATATTTTTTATCCGCTACATGGGGTGTTGGTTTTACGGGTAAACTAGCTTTTGGATACTTAACAAATGCTCCTAAAGTGGCATAACTAAGTCTAAGTCCACCTTGTGTTCCTGGATGAGATTCAGTTAAAATTTTAAACCCATTAGCATTACCCTCAAAATCACACAAATCTTGATATTCCTTACCGGTTAACTTATTCTTGTACTTTACACCCTGTCCTGAACTAAAAAAGTGGCCAATAGCTTTTTCACCACTATGCCCAAATGGGGGATTTCCTATGTCGTGAGCTAAAGAAGCTGCAGCAGTTATAGCACCAAAATCATTTGATTGATATCCTAATGATTGTTTGAGATGCGGATGTTTCTGCAAGATGGCATGGCCAGCCATTCGACCTAAACTTCTTCCAACAACTGAAACTTCAAGGCTATGTGTCAATCGAGTATGAACAAAATCTGTTTTAGAAAAAGGTATTACTTGTGTTTTATCCTGAAGACTTCGAAATGGATTTGAAAAAACTATTCTGTCGTAATCTACTTCAAATCCCAAACGTAAATTGTCCTGCTCAATTCTAAGGCGCTTGTTGGTATCTCCAAAACGTTTTAATGAAAGAAGTGATTCCCAAATCATAAGGTAAATTTACCAAACATCATCTTTATGTTATCTAAATATTATCAAAATTAATTTCATTTAATATTTATTTAATTCTATGATGCTCAAATTTAACTTTCGGATAAAATATCAACTAAGCCTGTAGAATATATTTGATCAAAATTAAATCATATATAATGAAAACACTAAAAATATTACTTTCTTTACTTTTTATAGTACTAATAGGTTGTTCTGAGGAAGAACCTGTAATTGAATATGTAACAGTTACTGAAACAGTAGAAGTTGAAGTTCAGGC
>CENP01239140.1_pt1 | contig 32553 bp, 27 predicted proteins | sample 361281 | NCBI WGS metagenome assembly CENP01 (sample SAMEA2591122, study PRJEB7988) | marine metagenome | biome: marine biome (ENVO:00000447); feature: deep chlorophyll maximum layer (ENVO:xxxxxxxx); material: saline water (ENVO:00002010), including plankton (ENVO:xxxxxxxx) | depth 70 m | reverse complement strand
AATCATCATCACACTCCTCTAAAGCCGTTGGAACTATAATATCGGGTGGATTGATAGTTTCGATTAAGAAGCTGCTTATCGAAAAACAGGTTGGGTTAGAATCAGGAACAATTCTAGCAAAAATTTGCTGAGAAAATGGAACAATATTATTAAATGCTGATTGATTTTCAATATTATTAATATTATTGATAGCGTCTTCTTCAGATTCATAATATGTTATCGTAAATTCATCAGAAGTTAATTGGCTTATTATATTATCATTTTGTTGATCAAGATCAAAAATACCATTGCCATCAATATCAAAATTATCACAAGAATTTAGTGTAGGCAGGTTTTCAACTTCTTCAGGGATATAAAATTCAACTAATATTTCATCCGTTGTTGTACAGTTTTCTGAAATAATCACGTCAACTGAATAGGTTCCAGTTTCTGAAACAACTAAGGTAGAAGAGTTTTCATCATCCAAAATAGCTCCGTCTTTATACCAATTAAAAATTGTTTCTTCAAGGCTATCATTAATTTGAGTATTAAGAATAATATCATTTCCAATACACTCTTCATTTCCAGAACCAATCAATATGTCCTCACCTAAATTTATTCCTAAATCAAAACTTCCTGCTTCAAGAAAAACAGCTGAATCAAGCTGAGCATCCGAAGCATCTGCAACTGCTAGCTTTATATGATAAGTTTCCCCAATATTTACATTTGCTTGCGCAATGAAAGGAACAGTTCTTCCATCATATCCAATGTCTGGCTCTCCAACAGGCGTATAATCGTGAAAATACTCAGGATTTGCAGCTTCACAAGAACCATTATCTGGGTGAATATTAGTAATGGCAATCGGAATATCGGTTTCTGGCAATACTGCTAAATTAGTCGTAACTCCGTTTTGATCAGTTAATAAAAAGGCAAAGACATCTGAATAATTACACTCAAAACTACCCATATCATACTCCTCAGAAGCCATAATAAATCTAAAACTTAGTTTATTTGAAATTGGTACAAAATCAAATTCAATCACTGAAGCATTATTAGTTTCATCTTCGATTAAACTATCAAGATCTGAATCTCCAGGCCAACCAAAATCACCAGATGAAGCTCCTCCCATGGATTCATTAGGACCAGTAGCTAGTAGTGCATTACCAGATGATAAAATAATTCCTTCACTGAACGGGAATCCACCACTTGGTTCTAAAAAATGACCAATACCATTCACATCACCAAAATTATTTCCACTACTCCAAGTTATATTTGAAACATTTGCACATTCATTATTAATCAATACATCAGTTACCAATTCTTCAACTGTAAAGCATTCTTGATCAACAGTTACATTTGGATTTACAATTTCTGGCATTCCCGAGTTTATTACAACAGGTAATTCTATTCTGTTATATGAATCACATTCTCCATTTTCGAAGGGTGAAACCCAATATGAATAATTCCCAACTTCAAGCAAACCAGGTTCAAACGAAGTTCCATAATAAACAGAATCACTTCCTCCTTCTTCATCAAACCAATATACTGATCCATCACCCTCATCAGATGATGCACTTAAAGATATTAATGCGCAGTCAACTCCAACAAATGGTTCAACTGTTACTGTAGCTGGTGCTGATAAGCTTGTACTGGATGATAGGTTTAATTCAGGGTCACCTGGTATACCTCCATACTCTACTACATAACCTTTAGGTTGATACGGTCCACTTGAAGCACCGGTATTTGTTAAATCATTCCATGAACCAACTAATCCAATACTATCGTCTGTAATGTGCGCATAATCTTCGTTACCAGCCTGATTTGGTTCAGATGGATCGTTATTCCAATTACTATACATTCCGTTCACAGGACCACCACCAGTTTCTGGCCCTTCTCCAACCCAAAAAGGAATACCAGTACCACCATTCTCAAGTCCCTCGGGACCGGTAACCCAATTCCAATTTCCTTCAACTCCTTGATCACTTGCACCAATCCATCCGGCACCCCCAGCTTGTTCTGCTGATATTTGATTTTCTTCTTCAGAAAGAATAGTTACTAAGTATCCTTGCAACCCATAATAATTTGAGTTCTCAGCAGCCTGTTGTGCTTGAATCCATGTAATTCCATTTTGTTCAAAATAAACATAATAATGTCCCGTGGAAGGAAGATAATTAGCATTACCAATTGTGAATGAAAATGACTTGTCAGATGGGTTAGGATTACTTGAAAAGAATACTACTTCATAAACAGCATCAATGATATCTGAAATGGGAATATCTTCTGCTGACAAACTTGAAATTTCTAGTTTACCGTCAGTTACATTCCACGAGGTATTTAAATCAGGATTTGAACCGTTATATATCAATTGATCTTCTCCAGGAGAATAGCCTTCCGAAATTTGGATATATAAAGCTTCAAGAGTATCATCATCGGGGTCTTCAATACTGAAGGATGTAACAATATTTTGTTGAGTTTGTGGACAATAAATTGAATTACCCTCAGATGAGATCACAGGAGGTTGATTATCCTGTCCAAAAATGCTGTATGCAAACAGATATAAAAAAATTAAAAATATCTTTTTCAACATATTATTATGCATGCATAGTTTAAACGAAACAAATATATACTTTATTGAGAGTCTTTCTGTGAAAGAAATATTAAAATTTTAGGTTAGTCAGATAATCTATTAATTATCTCCCTTGAGATTTCTGCGAGATATGGAAAGCCAATTGAATCATAATCATATTTATCATCATTGTATATTTTATTTGTATTTACATCAATGGTTGCTGTTAAAATAATAGAAACATTTTTCTTTTTTATATATGCAACATCGGACAATTGGCCGTATGCGAAACCTACCTTATTATAAATTATAATATTCTCATCGAATTCTAATTCTTTATCACCATAAATAAAAAATTTATTAAAGTAATATGGAAACTCATCTGGATTGTAACCAAAATCTTTTGGGTATCCTGATATATAATTAAAAAGAATTTCTCTTTGCTCATTTGTTAAATTAAATCTTTCCTCTTCCTTAAATTTTTTAGGGAAAAATAAAATTTTCATAATTCTATGTAAATCTGTGATAGAAATGTAATTTTTTTTTGAAAAATCCATTTCTTGTTTAATCATTTCGCCGGTAGAGTTAATATAACCTTTGCCTTTTTTTATATTTTCTAATTTTAGTTTTTTTGGTTCCTTGTTATTGTTTTGAAATGAAATTATTGTATCATTTTTAAAAAAATCAACTCTTTTGCCTTCTAGTTTTGAGGAATTTGAAGTTGAAAGTCTGTGAAATATTGTTGAATTAAAAAATCCTTTAGATGTAAATTTTTTATTTAAGTAATCTTGTCCTGTAAATTCAAAAAATCTGTTGTTAGCCTGATTGTCACTCAAAATAAAAACTTTTTCAAGTTCATTTTTAAAAGTTGTTTTTAATGTGTCATCCTCGAGCATAAAAGGGGTGTCGATGGATAAAATTTTATTTTCATTTAATTTTTCTAGTGCAAATAATGCAATTGGCAACTTAACTGTACTGGCTGGGTAAAAGTATCTGTTTGTGTCAATATTATATTCATATTCGATAAAATTTTCTGTACTATCGATAACAGTTAATTTTACTTGAATATCATTATTATTAATTGTGTTTAATAATTTTGCATTACCAGCTACAAATCTATTTATGAATTGTGAATCACTTGAGGAGGAGCAACCTAAATTTATGATTAGTAGTATGAATATTAACTTTTTCATAATCTATAAATTTATTAATAAAAAATTTGATAAATAATTTAAATTTACGTCTATCAACTAGCTATCTTTATTAAATTTGTTTGCAAATAAATTTATATGAACTTACACGAGTATCAGGCAAAAGAAATCTTAAGTGGATTTGGGGTAAGGATTCAAAGAGGATACGTTGCTTCAACCCCAGAAAATGCTGTTGCATTTGCAAATAAACTAAACGAAAAAACAGGCTCAGATTTTTTTGTTATAAAAGCCCAAGTACATGCTGGAGGTAGAGGAAAAGGCGGTGGTGTAAAGCTTGCAAAATCTATCGATGAAGTATATTCCATTTCTGATAAAATCCTTGGTATGAATCTTATCACTCCTCAGACTTCAAAAGAAGGAAAAAAAGTTCATCAAGTATTAATTGCTGAAGATGTTTACTATCCAGGAGATTCTGAGGTTGAAGAGTATTATATCTCAGTATTACTAAATAGGGCTACCGCAAAAAACATGATAATGTATTCTTCTGAGGGTGGAATGGATATTGAAGCTGTCGCAGAGAGTACTCCAGAATTAATTCACACATTGGATGTTTGTCCTTCAATTGGTTTAACACTTAAAGATGCTGAAGAAATAGCCTCTAATTTAAATTTAAAAGGAAATGCCAAAGAAGAAATGATTTCTTTTGTTAAATCTTTGTATGATGCTTATGACAAGTCAGATTCTTCTCTTTTTGAAATAAATCCAGTGATCAAAACAAGTGATAACAAAATTTTGGCAGTAGACGCAAAAGTAACAATTGACGACAATGCTTTATTTAGACACCCAGATTATTTACAGTTAAGAGACGTAAGAGAAGAAAATCCCATTGAGGTTGAAGCAAAAGAAGTTGGCTTAAATTATGTTGATTTAGATGGAAACGTCGGATGTATGGTAAATGGAGCAGGACTGGCAATGGCAACTATGGATTTGATAAAACAAGCTGGAGGTGAGCCAGCTAACTTCTTGGACGTAGGTGGAACTGCTGATAGTGAGAGAGTTGAAACAGCATTCAGAATTATAATTAAGGACCCAAATGTTAAGGCAATTCTTGTAAATATTTTTGGAGGAATAGTAAGATGCGACAGAGTTGCAAATGGCATTGTTGATGCCTGTAAAAACATGAAAGATGAAATTTCTGTTCCGATAATTGTTAGATTAGAGGGAACAAACTCTAAAATTGCCAAAGAAATTATCGATTCCTCAGGCTTGAATTTTCACAGTGCTGTTGAGTTTAAAGAAGCCGCTGATAAAGTTCAGAAAGTTTTAGAAACTACTTGATTTGATTTCTTTTAATTTTTTTATTTGATCTCTGTAAAGTGCAGCTGAGTTAAAATCAAGCTCTTTAGCGCTTTTTTCCATTTCCCTTTGTAATTCTCTTATTTTTTTATCAAAATCTTTAGACTTATGTGGAATTTTAAAATCAATTACTGTTTCACTTATTTCTTCGTTATCGTTTCTTAATAATCTTTTAGTTAAAGGATTATCAATACTCTTAACTATAGGTTTGGGTACGACTCCGTTTTTTTTATTGTATTCAATTTGTTTTGCTCTTCTGTAATTTGTTTCATCAATTGTTTTCTTTATGCTATTCGTAATTTTATCAGCGTATAAAATTGCTATCCCGTTAACATGTCTAGCAGCTCTTCCGATTGTTTGTGTTAATGACCTATGAGATCTAAGAAAACCTTCCTTGTCGGCATCTAAAATAGCGACTAATGAAACTTCAGGTAAGTCAAGACCTTCTCTCAGTAAATTAACTCCAATCAATACATCAAATTTATCTTCTCTTAAACCTTGCATTATTTCAACTCTTTCAATTGTGTCAACATCTGAATGAATATATTTAGATCTAACTTCAATTTTGCTTAAAAAAGATGAAAGTTCCTCGGCCATTTTTTTTGTTAAAGTTGTAACTAAAATCTTTTCCTTTTTATCAACTCTTTTTTGAATTTCATCTATTAAATCATCAATTTGATGTTTAGTCGGTTTAATTTCGATTAGTGGGTCTAATAGACCAGTTGGTCTTATAATTTGCTCTGTTATTATTCCTTCGCTCATTTCTAATTCATAATCCGCAGGGGTAGCACTGACATAAATAACTTCATTTTGTAAAAGTTCAAATTCTTCAAATTTTAGAGGTCTATTATCCATAGCAGCAGGTAATCTAAAACCATACTCAACTAGGTTTTCTTTTCTGCTTCTATCACCACCATACATCGCCCTAACCTGAGGTATTGTGACATGACTTTCATCAATAATTGTTAGGTAATCGTTTGGAAAATAATCTAATAAACAAAAAGGTCTTGTACCGGGTTTTCTTCCGTCAAAATATCTTGAGTAATTCTCTATTCCAGAACAATATCCCAATTCTTTGATCATTTCCATATCAAATTCAGTTCTCTCTTTAATCCTATTTGCTTCTAGTGTACTACCAATTTCATTGAAATATTCATATTGCTTTAGTAAATCATCTTGTATTAATTTTATTACATCATGAATTTTATTTGGAGAGGTAACAAAAATATTTGCTGGATAAATTAAAATAGATTTTTCCTTGCTAATAATTTTATTAGTAAATGGATCAAATTTTTCAATTTCTTCAATTTCGTCTCCAAAAAAATGTATTTTAAAAGCAAAATCGGTGTGAGCAGGAAATATATCAATTGTATCTCCGATGATTCTAAATTTACCTTGCTTAAATTCATCGGAGATTGCTCTTGAATATAAACTTTGAACTAATCTGTTTAGTAATTGAGTTCTTGACAAATTAGAATTCTCACTAATTTCAATTGTATTTTCTTTGAATTCTTGAGGGTTACCCATTCCATATATACAAGAAACAGATGCAACAATGAGGATATCATTTCTTTCCGAAAGAAGAGCAGAGGTTGCACTAAGTCTTAGTTTTTCGATTTCTTCATTAATAGAAAGATCTTTTTCTATGTAAACACCTGTTGTTGGGATATATGCTTCTGGTTGATAATAGTCATAATATGAAACAAAATATTCTACTAAATTTTCTGGAAAAAAACCTTTAAATTCTGAGTAAAGTTGGGCAGCTAAAGTTTTATTGTGAGCAAGTACTAGTGTTGGCTTATTTAATTCTAGGATTACATTAGCTACAGTAAAGGTTTTTCCAGATCCCGTAACTCCAAGCAATGTTTGATGTTTTTCATTGCTTTTTATTCCTTTAATTAGCGATTGAATTGCGTTGGGTTGGTCACCAGTTGGGGTAAAATCAGTTTTAAGTTTAAAATTCATATCATAAAACCATTAGATAAGAAAATCATCATCATAATCACTTTCACTTTCAAAATCTTTTTTGTCAAATATTTTTTTTGGAGCTACATTTGGCATCATACCATTTGAAAAAATAATTCTTGGATATTTCAGTTTATTTATTAATTCACCTTCATCGATTAATTCTACGAAAAAAGTCCACATTTTCATAAAATCATATACATATAAAAGTTTTGGGTTATCATGATTAATTAAACTAGAGAGATTGATTGAATCCATCGATTTTGTTGAATTATCAAAGTTCATAAGGCTAATTTCATCAATTTGATTCCATTCCTCATCAACTGTAAAAAAAGATGACATTTCCTCCCCGCTAAATTTAAAAGCTAATAGTATTAATTCATGCAGGTCTTTTAAACTTGAATCCTTGGCAATTTCTAAATCTCTAAAAACATCTTCTTTAGTATCGTTATCTAATATTACTCTAAACCTGTATATCATTGCTTGTTTTTTTGATTAAAAAATTATTAAGTAATATATAAAATTGAACACCAAAGATTAAACTAGCAAATACTAGATGAATCGTTTGTGTCCCAAAAGGAAAATCAAAATAAAACATCATAACACCAGTGATTACTTCAATTAATAATAAAATCATCAAATGATTAACATATTTATTACCAAGTGAGAGCTTATTATTGAGATAAAACAAGAAGAAATTAATTGATACAACAGCGATTGAAAATGTTCTATGATATTCGTAAATGATGGGAATTTCGTTAAACCATTTTGATTTATCATAATAGAATAATTGAGCCTGTTCATCAACAAATTGCCTTACCTGTGTGCCTAAGATAATTTGAATTAATGACAGAAAAATTGCAATTATCAATAAAAATCTAAATTGATCATTTTCTCTAATATTAGATTTTTTAACCCCGCTGAAGACTAAATATATCAAAAGGCATACAATGAATAATGCCATTAGCATATGAATAGTAATTTTAAAACCTTCCAAATTTGAGTCTACAACTGTTTTTCCAAGCCATGCCTGAAAACCCATTGCAATCAAGGTTATAATTGATATTATAGTTAAATGACGAAATGTTTTGAAATATAATATTGAAATAATGGTAAAAATTAAAATTGGAATACCAGAAATTGCTCCGATTAGTCTATTTATATATTCAATCCATGTATGGACTGGGTTAAATATAACATAGTCATGTTTTTCATAAACTTCCCAGTTATTCAGATTTATTATTTTCTCACTTATAAAGTTAGATTTAGCGACTAATAGTTCTTCTTCATTATACAAAATCATTTGACCTTTAGAATAGTCGTTATTTGCCTTAAATAAAATTTGTGATTTTTCTGTTGGAGGTATGTAAAAGCCAAAACATTTTGGCCAATCAGGACATCCCATCCCAGACCCTGTCATTCGAACAAATGCACCTGCAATTATCACTAAATAAACTAGTATTAATGCTAATTTCGTAAAAAAATGAAATTTATTTTCCATCAGTCAGACCTAACTTTTCTCCCTCCTCAATCATTAATTTATATGCCTCCTCGTAATTATTTCCAATAACACCTTCAAGAATAGCCTCTTTTATATTTTCTTTTATTATTCCAATTGTTTTACATGGACTGAGATTAAAGGCTTTCATAATTTCCGCTCCAGAAATAGGAGGTTGAAAATTTCTAATATTATCCTTTTCTTCAACCGTGATAATTTTTTCTCTAACAACTCTAAAGTTGTCATGATATTTTTTAAATCTATTTTTATTTTTAGTGGTAATATCAGCCTCGCACAATGTCATTAAATCATCAACAGCTTCACCAGCATCGAATATCAGCCTTCGAACAGCAGAATCAGTAACATTTTCTTGTGCTAGAACAATTGGTCTGGAGCTCATTAAAACTAACTTTTGAACATATTTCATTTTATCATTTAATGGCATTTTAAGTTTTTTAAACAATTTATATACCATTTTACTTCCTTCAAATTCGTGTCCATGAAATGTCCAACCAATTTTTTCATTAAATTTTTTTGTAGGTGCTTTACCAATATCATGTAATAATGCTGCCCATCTTAACCAGAGGTTATTAGTGTTTAAGCAGATATTATCAAGAACCTCTAGAGTATGATAAAAATTATCCTTGTGTTTTTGACCTTCAATTTCATCAATTCCTTTAAGGTTTGTAAGTTCCGGAATTATCAATTTTAGCAGCCCTGTTTTTTCTAAAATTTTAAAACCTTTAGATGGAGTTTTAGTTAAGATAATTTTATTGATTTCATCAATTATTCTTTCGCTGGTAATGATGCTAATTCTTTCTTTGAGTTTTGTCATAGTATTTATCAACTCAGGGTGAATTTCAAAATCTAATTGACATGAAAATCTAATAGCTCTTAGCATTCTTAGCGGATCATCGGAAAAGGTAATATTAGAATCCAACGGTGTGTTGATAATCTTTTGATGGATGTCACTTAATCCATCGTGTAAATCAACTAATTCTCCAAAATTATGTGTGTTTAACGAAATTGCAATCGAATTAATTTTAAAATCTCTTCTGTTTATATCGTCTTCTAAGGTCCCTGCTTGAACGATTGGGTTTCTGCTACTTGAGACATATGACTCTTTTCTTGAGCCTACAAATTCTATTTCATAATCATTATACTTAAAGTATGCTGTTCCAAAGTTTTTAAATAATGTAACAGAAATATTAGGGTCAATAGTATTGGCTATTTTCTTAGCGGTGCTGATGCCATCTCCAATTATTAAAATATCTACATCTTTGCACGCTCTATTTAGAATAAAATCCCTAACGAACCCACCGACAACATAACATTCAATATTATTATCAGAACAATAATTTGATATTTCGCTAAAAATAGGACTATTTACCGCTTTTTTGAATGCCATTTATCTGATTTTACAAAAGTTACCAAACTCGTCAATTTTAATTACTGATGATGGTTTGGTTGACCAGTTATATCTCGGCAAATTTACGACATAGTCAACTTGTTTTAAAATATGATTATTTATTTCTATAAAAGAATTTGGGAATGCTTCTTTGTGAATATTTGCAGAAGTTGATACGAGAGGTTTATTCATCAGAGAAATTAATTCTAAACAAAACTTATTATTTGGAATCCTAAAACCAATAGATTTATCCTCTGATAATATATGTTTACATAAATTTTTACCTTTTGGATAAATTACTGTGGTTGGCTCGACTAAACCATCTAATACATCATTAATAATATTAGGTGGAGTTTCTGAAAAACTTTGTATCATATTATGGTTTTTCACCAGTGATAGCATTGGAGTTTTTATTTTTCTTTTTTTTATCCTGTAAATCTTTTCAACGGCCTTACAATTAGTGGCGTCACAACCTATCCCCCAAATTGTATCTGTTGGATATAATATTACTCCACCTTTTTGGATGTATTTAAATGCTTTAAGGACTTCCTTATTTACAATATTGATCATTAATAAATATATTTACAACAAAAATATAAATACCTTTTGAATAAATTTTTTTTAATACGAGATAAGTATATAAAGTACAAAGATGAAATCATCAATGTAATTGAAAATATAGATTCCAATGGTATTGTTATAAAAGATTTTAGAAACACTGTAAAAAATGTAAACATTGATAATTTAAAAATAAATGTTAAGTGTTTTAAAAAACCTAATTTTTTTAATAGAATTATTTACACATTTTTTAGATCAAGTAAAGCTTCCCGATCTTTCTACTTTGCAAATAAGTTAAGGAATATGGGTATTAATTCACCTTATCCAATTTGTTACTATGAGAAATTAAAGTTTGGAATTATTCAGCAAAGTTTTTACGTTTCAAAAAATATAAATTATGACTTTGACTTAGATTACATCTTCATTAATAAAAAATTAAAAGACAGAGATAATTTGATAAAAAAATTTACAAAATTTACCTTTAGACTTCATGAAAACGGTGTAATGTTCCTTGATCATTCAAGAAGTAATACAATTATCAAAAAAAATAACAATAACTATAAGTTTTATCTTATAGATCTTAACAGAATGAAATTTAAAAAATTATCTTTCAAACAAAGGTGTAGAAATTTTAGAAGACTTAAAATGGATGATGAATTGATAGAAAAAGTGAGTTTACACTATTCTGAGATGATAAATTGTGATAATCGATTAATTTTTGATATGATTAAAAAATATTCTATGAATTTTGAAAATAACAGGAGATTGAGAAAAAAAGTTAAAAATATTTTTAGATTTTAAAATGATATCAAAGTTTTTAGCGATTGATTATGGCTTGATAAGGACTGGTCTTTCTATATCTGATTCAGATAAAATCTTTGCATTTCCTTTGGAGACAATTGAGACAAATAAATTAATCAATCACTTAAGTATCTTAATAGAAAATGAGAATATTTCTAGAATTATAATAGGTCAACCCAAAAGGTTTTCTGGACAGAATTCAGAAATAGAATCTTCGATAATAAAATTTATAGATTCAATTTCAAATATTTTTGATAAAAATCAAATCTTTCGATACGATGAAAGATTTACTTCTAAAATAGCTAAAAAGGCAATCATTTCATCTGGAGTTAAAAAGAAGGCAAGATCTGATAAATCACTTGTAGACAAAATTAGTGCTACTATTATTCTACAAGATTATTTGCAAGCTTATAATTCTAATTCATAAGTTTTAATATTGTAATTTTGAAAAAATTTTTTTCATGATACTTCCCATTGTTGGCTATGGTAACCCTATTTTAAAGAAAAGAGCCCAAATAATAGAAAAAAACTATCCTGACTTAAAAGCGTTAATTAGCGATATGTTTGAAACAATGTATCATGCCAGTGGGGTAGGTTTAGCTGCTCCACAAATTGGAAAAAGTATTAGACTGTTTATCATTGATACCTCTGTGTTTGACAGCGAGGATTTTGAGGAAACCTCAGGATTTAAGACTGCTACTTTAAAAAAAGTATTTATAAATCCAGAAATTATTGATGAATCTGGTGACATCAAACCATTTGAAGAGGGTTGTTTAAGTATACCCAATGTAAGGGAAATCATTAACAGAAAATCTGAAATTACGTTAAGTTATTTTGATGAGAACTTCGTTCGTCATGAAGATAGTTTTAGTGGTATCATTGCAAGAGTAATTCAACACGAATATGATCATATTGAAGGTGTTTTATTTACTGATAAAGTTTCTCCATTTAAAAAGAAATTACTCAAGGGAAAACTAAACAATATACTGACTGGAAAAGTTTCTGTTGATTATTCTATGAATTATTACAAAAAGTAATCTTGATTTTAAATAATTATACCAAGGAAATTTCTTACAATTTAAAACTTTCATACCCAATTATTTTGGGTTTACTAGGACACACCCTAGTTGGAATGATTGATAATATAATGGTTGGAAAATTAGACCCAACAAATCTTGCTGCAGTTTCATTGGGAAATAGTTTTATTTTTATTGCAATGTCAATTGGAATTGGTTTTTCAGCAGCAATAACTCCAGTTGTAGCTGAAGCTCATAGTAAAAATCACACCATTGATTTAAAAAAGTCATTTGTAAATGGCTTTTTAATGTGCTTAATTCTTGGAGTTTTTTTATTTCTAGCAATTATATTATTTAAACCTTTACTTTTTATGCTAGATCAGCCAAAAAATGTTGTAAATCTTGCTATTCCATACCTAGAAATAGTTGCTGCTTCATTGATTCCACTACTAATGTTTCAGGCTTTAAAACAGTATAGTGATGGATTGTCTTTAACTTCAAACCCTATGTACGCGACTCTCTTAGCAAATATTATTAATGTTGTGGTCAACTACATATTAATTTTTGGTAAGTTTGGTTTTCCAGCAATGGGGATAATTGGTGCCGCCATTGGTACATTAGTTTCTAGAATCATTATGTTTTCTTTTTTATTCTTTTTACTGTATAAGAAAGACATAATTAAGAATTATATTAAAGATATTTTTAGATTTATTATTGATAAATCAATGATAGAGAAAATTCTATCACTAGGTTTTCCAACATCATTACAAATGCTATTCGAGGTTGGAATCTTTACTTCTGCTATTTGGTTAAGCGGATTGCTTGGTGAGATAACTCAGTCTGCAAATCAAATTGTATTAAATATATCTTCTATGACTTTTATGATTGCAAGCGGATTAGGTGTTAGTGCTGCAATAAGATCAGGAAATCAGAAAGGTTTAGAAAACTACAAAGAACTCAAAAGGATATCATTATCTATTTTATTACTTGGAATCTTTTTTGCACTAATTTTTACATTATTAATAATTATTTTTAGAGAGTATCTACCTTACATATATATCGATATTTCGGATGTCTATAACTATGAAAAAAATATTATAATAGTTCAAAAATCTGCAAAACTATTTATTATTGTTGCCTTGTTCCAGTTGTTTGATAGTGCTCAGGTAATCATTTTAGGAGCATTAAGAGGCATGCAAGATGTAAAAATACCTACAATTATTGTCTATATAGCTTACTGGGTAATAGGCTTCCCTATTAGTTTTTATTTTGGTGATATTAATATGCTAAAAGAGATTGGGATTTGGATTGGGTTGCTATGTGGTCTTTTATTTTCTGCTGTTTTTCTATATTTAAGATTTAATTATTTAACTAATAGGAAGATCCAAAATGCTTGATAGAATAAAACAAATAGATACTGAACTGCTTATTTTCCTCAATAACCTTGGAAATAAATCTTGGGATCCCCTATGGGTTTCAATAACAGATAAGTTTACTTTTCTTCCTTTATTTATTCTAATTATATTTTTTCTTTTTAAGAAAAATGGAACAAAAGGATTGTTAGTAATTTTATTATTTATTTCTGTTTTAATTTTATTTACAGATCAATTTACTAATGTAGTTAAAGACTTTACACAAAGGCTAAGACCATGTAGATCAGATGAATTACAAGGTTTATTAAGAGACATTGATATAAGATGTGGAAAGTATGGTTTTTTCTCTGCACATGCTGCAAATTCCATCTCAGTGACCATATTTATAATTAACAGTGTTGATGAATCAGTAAAAAAATTTTTGAAACCAGTGCTTATTTTATGGGTAATGATTTTTTCTTACTCAAGAATTTATTTAGGAGTACACTATCCTCTTGATACTATATTTGGTCTCTCATTTGGGATATTTTCTGGATTTTTATTCAAGTATTTATATAATTATTTTATATCTGTGAAAGTATTTTCTGACTAGCTTCAAATACTGTGATTTTATGTTGTTCTATTTCCTTGAATAATTTATCTAAATTAATATCAACAGATTTCTTATTAAAAAATGATATTCTTAAAGATTCGTTAATAATATTGATTAAGTTAGTTTTATTCTGATTAATTCTATTTCCAAAAAAATAATTATTCTTTTTTGTTAGTGACACGTATTCATTAATACAATCCCAAATATTTTCTAATCCTTCTTTTTTTATACTACTACATGTTACAACCTTTGGTTTCCAATTAGAACTTTTAATTGGAAATAGCTGCAATGCAAGTTTGAATTCATTTTTTGCTTTTATCGACTCTTCAATATTATTTCCATCACATTTGTTAATGACTATAAGGTCAGACATTTCAATAATTCCCCTTTTTATTCCTTGAAGTTCATCTCCAGACCCTGTTATTTTTAGTAAAAGAAAAAAATCTACCATATCAGAAACACTAATTTCATTTTGACCAACACCAACCGTTTCAACCAATATTATCTCGTACCCAGCAGACTCACATAAAAAAATTGACTCAGGCGTATTTTTTCCAACCCCACCCTTAAAGTTTGAAGCTGGACTGGGTCTTATAAACACATTATTCTTTGTGGAAAGCGTTTCCATTCGTGTTTTATCCCCTAAAATACTTCCCTTGGTAGCTCTACTAGATGGGTCAATTGTAAGAACCGCTATTTTAATCCCTAGATTACTTAAAAAGTTCCCGAAGGCCTCTATAAATGTACTTTTTCCTGCTCCAGGAACTCCTGTTATACCTATCCTGATTGTATTTTTATTTTTAGGCTTGAGATTAGCAAGAATTTGACTTGATAATTCTCTGTCAGAATCATTATTGCTTTCACAAAGGGTTATTGCCTTAGATAAAGCGCTAATATTTCCTTCTCTAATTTTATTACAAATTTCTTGTGGATTAATATTTCTTTTTACTTCCAAGATCGGATTAAATATTTTCTGTAATTAGCCAATCACCACTCTTAATCAATTTTTCAGCGTGTTTATACTTTAATGTTTTGCTCTCTCCGTTTTTGATATTTTTAATTGTAACCTTGTCATTTCTACCAACTTTAGGTTTAGTTCTTACTATAGTTTCAACAGGAATATTTTGTTGTCTGTTTGTAATTGCTCTATTTCTTTGCCTTAATTCTTCTGTGTTAGGGATTTCGTCTTTTGAGGTATTTACTTTTAAAGGTCTGCTTGAGCCTGCCTCCTTAACATTTTTATTACTGTCTGTTGCGATTTCGGCTTTAAATAAAAAAGATAATATTTCCTTATTTACAGAGTCAATAAGTGATTTAAATAATTCAAAGGCTTCAAATTTATATATTAGAAGTGGGTCTTTTTGTTCATGGACTGCAAGTTGTACTGACTGCTTTAATTCGTCCATCTTTCTTAAATGAGTTTTCCATGAATTATCAAGAATTGCTAAGGATATATTTTTTTCAAAATCAGTTACGAGTTGATCTCCGTTTGAATTGTATGCCTTTTCCAAATCAGTTATTACTTGGAGCTTTTTTATTCCATCAGTAAATGGAACAACAATCCGCTTAAATTTTTCTCTTTGTTTTTCATAAACATGTTTGATAACAGGGTAGGCTAGTTTGGCGTTATTTTCAATTTTATTTAAATAATGACTCAGTACAACCTTATAAATCTTGTCTATGATTTCTTTATCTGGCATTGATTCAAAAGAGTTAGCATCTATTTCAGTGGTAACAGAAAAGTATTTGATAAGTTCAAATTCAAAGTTTTTAAAATCATTCGCAGCCTTATTATCAAGCACAATCTTTTCACAAGTATCATATATCATATTTGAAATATCAATTCTAAGTCTTTCACCAAACAAAGAATTATTTCTTCTTCTGTAAATTACTTCCCTTTGAGCATTCATTACATCATCGTACTCTAATAATCTTTTTCTGATTCCAAAGTTATTTTCTTCAACTTTCTTTTGGGCTCTTTCGATAGAGTTAGTTATCATTGAATGTTGTATAACCTCACCCTCTTCTAACCCCATTCTATCCATCATTTTTGCAATTCTTTCTGTTCCAAATAGCCTCATTAAGTTGTCTTCCAAGGAGACATAAAATTGTGAGCTACCAGGATCACCTTGTCTTCCAGATCTACCTCTAAGTTGTCTGTCAACTCTTCTTGAATCATGTCTTTCGGTTCCAATTATTGCTAATCCACCGCTATCTTTTGCGAGATCAGAAAGTTTAATATCAGTACCACGACCTGCCATGTTAGTAGCTATGGTAACTTGACCAGGTTTTCCTGCTTCAGCAACTATATCCGATTCTTTTTTATGTAGTTTGGCATTTAATATATTATGAGGAATTTTTCTGATCTTTAGCATTCTTCCAAGAAGTTCACTAATTTCAACAGATGTCGTTCCGATAAGTACTGGTCTTGCAGATCTCGATAACTCTGTAACCTCATCTATGACAGCATTGTATTTTTCTCTCTTAGTTTTATATACTAAATCCTCTTTATCACTTCTCTGAATTGGTCGATTTGTTGGAATTTCCATTACATCCAATTTATAAATTTCCCAAAATTCACCAGCTTCTGTTATTGCTGTTCCAGTCATTCCCGAAAGCTTGTTATACATCCTAAAGTAATTCTGTAGTGTTATAGTTGCAAAGGTTTGTGTAGCGGCTTCAATTTTAACATTTTCCTTAGCCTCAATTGCTTGATGAAGGCCATCACTGTATCTTCTACCATCCATGATTCTACCAGTCTGCTCATCAACAATCATTACTTTATTATCCATAACTACATACTGAATATCTTTTTCAAATAAGGCATATGCTTTAAGTAATTGGTTTATTGTATGAATCCTCTCAGATTTTATGCTAAATTCTCTGTATAATTCGTCTTTTTCTTTAGCTTCATCATCTTTTGACAAACCTTTATTTTCGATTTTTGAAATTTCAATACCAATTTCTGGCATTATAAAAAAATCAGGATCATCTTTTCCCGAAAGAAACTCGATTCCTTTATCTGTCAATTCAATTTGATTATTTTTCTCATCAATAACATAATAGAGATCTTTATCAACTTTTGGCATCTCTCTATTATTATCTTGCATGTAGAAGTTTTCGGTTTTCTGTAAAAGCTGTTTTACTCCCTCTTCACTCAGATATTTAATTAATGCTTTATTTTTAGGAATTCCTCTAAAAACCTTTAATAAATTAAATGAACCTTCTTCCTCATTCCCTGAATTAATTTGGTTTTTTGCATCAGCCAATGTATTAACAAGGAGCTTTCTTTGGATTGAAACTATTCTCTCAATTTTTGGTTTTAAATCATTAAACTCATGTTTATCACCTTTAGGGATGGCACCTGAAATAATTAAAGGAGTTCTTGCATCGTCTATTAATACTGAATCAACCTCATCAACGATTGCAAAATTATGCTTTCTTTGAACCAGGTCATCAGTAGAGTTAGCCATATTATCTCTTAAATAATCAAAACCAAATTCGTTATTTGTTCCATATGTAACATCAGCGTTGTATGCTTTTTTTCTTTCTGCTGAATTTGGCTTGTGATAATCAATACAATCTACACTCAGTCCATGAAACTCAAAGATTGGTGACATCCATGCACTATCTCTTTTTGCAAGATAGTCGTTAACAGTAACCAAATGAACACCTCTTCCTGTTAAAGCATTTAGGTAAACAGGTAAGGTTGCAACAAGTGTCTTACCTTCACCAGTTTGCATTTCAGCTATTTTCCCTTGATGCATAGCTACTCCACCAACTAACTGAACATTATAATGCACCATATCCCAAACTATATTTTTACCTGCAGCATCCCAAGTGTTTTTCCAGTAAGATTTATTATTTTTTATTCGTATATAATCCTTTCTCGATGAAAGTTCTATGTCATTGTCATTAGCTTCAACTATTACCTCTTTGTTTTCAACAAATCTTTTTGCTGTTTCCTTAACCACTGCAAAAGCCTTTGGGAGGATTTCGTTAAGAGTATCTTCGCTTACATTATACGCTTCTTCATTTAGTTTATCTATTTGACTAAAAAGCCCTTCTTTTTTATCAAAATCAGTTACTTCCTCAATTTCCTTTTTAATTTTATCAATCTGGGAATTTATTTCTGCGATTGAGTTGTTTATTTGATTTTTAAACTCATTAGTTTGAGCTCTTAATTCATCATTTGATAAGCTATTCATCACTTGCTCAAATGAGTGAATTTTTTCAATTATAGGATTGATTAGTTTTAAATCTTTTTTTGATTTATCTCCTACAAATAATTTTAGAATTTTTCCTAACATTTTCGTTTTATAGTGACTCTTAAAAACAGGTTAAATATACGATATGTTTATCTAATATACTTAAGAAAATTTTATAAGAAATCGTTAAAAGAGATATAGGATGAATTAATATTCATCTTCATTCCAAAGGTAATCTTCGTCAGTTGGATAATCAGGCCAAATTTCTTGAATAGATTCATATGAATCTCCCTCGTCATCTATAGCTTGTAAATTTTCTACTACTTCAAGGGGAGCACCTGTTCTGATAGAATAATCAATCAATTCATCTTTGGTTGCTGGCCAAGGAGCATCACTTAAGTAAGAAGCTAATTCTAATGTCCAATACATGATTAATTAATTTTTTTGCAAAAATAATTTTTTGTGGGAATTATGCAAGATTTTGATGAAATTTTAATCTAAAATTAATATTACCAGTGGGATTCACTAACGTTATCAGAATGTTTTAGAAATCTGCTTAAAACGAAAAAAAAGTCGGAAAGTCTATTTACATATGCCAGGATATTTGAATCTACGCTACTTTTATTATTGAGTTCAGAAATTTTTCTTTCGGCTCTCCTACATATTGATCTGCAAACGTGACTATAAGAGGAATTTTTATGTCCACCGGGAATAACAAAATTTTTTAATTCTGGTAAATCCTTGTTTAATCGATCAATTTCAAGTTCTATATACTCAATATCCTTTTTTTCTATTTTTACCTTTTCTGAGATATTTTGATTTTTACCTGATGCTAATATTGATCCAATAGAAAAAAGTTTAATCTGAATATTATTCAAAATATCTTTTATTTTGTCATTTTTTATATAATCTTTTAATAATCCTAAAAAAGAGTTCAGCTCATCAATAGTTCCATATGCATCAACAGACAAGTTATGCTTATTAACTATATCTCCATCAATTAGTGAAGTATGTCCTGTGTCTCCCTTTCTGGTATATATTTTCATTGATAATTTTTCTTAATACGATGCACTAAAAATGAGTATCTGATTAAAAGAGCAACAAATATTGGTAATAAAGTTAAATTATATTTTTGAACCCCAGTAATCCAATGTAAAAATAAGAGAACAATTAGTATAATTAACAATTTGATATATCCGATGGACCACTTGGGTACTTTATTTTTTTGAATTGCGAAAATCAAAGCAAAATTAAAGGGAAAAGCCCAGAGAAAATTAAAATTTTGAGCACCAGCAAAATGATTGCTAAAGAACCACAGATAAATAATTAGAATTCCGATTGAACCTGTTATTAAAAAAATTAAAGTATCTAAACTTTTATTCCATTTATTAACTTTAAAATTAAATATTGTGATGGCTATTATGATTAATGATAATATGAAATTTATTAATTGGGGAGATGGTAAATTTTCACGATAACTTGTTTTTAATTTAGGGCTGTAAATAATGTTCTTCGTAATAACACCACCATCATACAAATCTAAATAGTTCATTAAATTTTCAGGGAGAAAAAATGTTTCTCTTGTATTGATTTTTTTGTCAATTATTGCTCCCAAGCATAAATCAATTCCAAGTGCTGCCCATGAATTTTCATTTATTTTCCCATGAATTAAATCTCTGTAACTAAGATTAGTTTCGGACTTCAATTTGTCATCTTTAAATTTATTTTTTGTATTATCAATAATAATATCAGCTACCCTAGTTGCACAATTATCTTTTAAGTAATTGTATGTATAGTATGGGTTATTTAAATTGTCAATTAACAATTCAATAATTTTCAAAGTAGAATTATTATCAAAATCAAGTTGATGTTCAATAATATATCTATTTTCATTAAAATATCCCTGAACAAAATTTTTATAATTCTGAATTCCTAATTTATACTCAGGCCTTCCTTTTACAAAGTTTGAATAAAAATTAGGCGCATTAAAATCATATATTCCGTAATTGAAAACAATATCGTTTTTTAAAACTGAGTCTCTCACTCTTATGCCAGTATGTCCGAAGGCATCTGCTAAACTTGATCCTTCTCCGATTGAAAGAATACTAATTTCATATCTTTTAAAACTTTCAGTTGCATTCGCATTGATATTAATCGAATAAAATATTAAACAAAAGGTTATTATATAATTATTTAAGTGTTTAATTATCATCTCAGCATATTTAGATTAAGTTTAATTGAGAAAATATTTGAGTACAAGGCAACTGACTGATTTCCAATATCTGTGAAAGCATAATTTATTTCAATATTATTCATATTAAATCCTATTCCAAAATTCGGTTGAAAGCTCATCTTTTCAGTTGAGTCATATTGAATCTCATTTTGAAAATTACCTGCACCAATCCTTAAATATACTAAATCAATATATCCAAACTCGACACCAATGCCAGTAGTAATACTAGCAATATCAGACGATATGATATCATTAGTTTTTTCAAACAAAATAAACAGATCAAAAGCTGTCAATAAGCTATAATCGTTTGTTAGTTCAAAGTCTTTTGATAAACCAATTTGTAATTTAGGAATAGTTATCTCAGATTTTTCAGGAATTTCTTGATTTTGACCATCTATTGCGCTCTGTATATCATTTAATCTTTCTTCGTCAAAACTCCAATTATTAAATGTTGTTGTAATATCTCTTGCCATAAAACCAAATTTCCAACCATTTTTATTCTGATGTTGAATTCCTAAATCAAATCCAAAACCCCATGAACTTGCAAAATCTCCAATAATTCTTCTTATAATTTTCACATTTAAACCATAATTTATGTTCAATAAATTATTCTTTTTTGCATAACTAAATAGAAATGCATAATCTGCAGCTGAAAACAATTCAATTCTATTAAAATCTATATTTCCTTGATTATCTATTAGTTGTGTTGTATCCATAATGTCATCAACAGCAAATCTTATTAGAGAAAATCCAATTGCTGATTCATTGTCAATACTTTTTGCATATGAAATAAAGTTATAGTTTGCAATGTTAGCAAAATAGTTTGAGTGCATTAACGAAATTTCATCTCTCTCAATATTTAATAATCCGGCAGGATTCCAATATGTAGAGTTAACATCATTAACAGATGAAACCACTGCATTAGCCATCCCTATTGATCTGGCATCAACTCCAATATTCAAAAACTCGTTAGAGTATTTAGAGGAGTTCTGACTAAAAGCTGTAATCAAGCTAAAAAATAATATAACCAACAGTTTAGTTCTCATTTTATTATAACAAGATTAGGTGCTACTTATTGTAGTTTTAATAAGAATTAGGTAGCAAATTTATGATTTATTTAGAGGTAAATTATTAGATTTACAACAAATAATTTCTGTGAATTATAAGTTTCTGCCAAATCTAATTACCCTTTTAAACCTTTTTCTTGGTTGTATTGTAGTTTTACTGCTTGTTGAAAATATTCTCGAGGTCAAATATATTTTTATTATTTCGGCTATTTGTTTATTTCTTGATTATTTAGATGGGTTTTTTGCAAGAAAATTAAATGCAAAATCTGATATTGGTCTTCAATTAGACTCCTTAGCAGACTTAGTTAGTTTTGGTTTGGTTCCAGGAATATTATTGTACAATATGTTTAATGCAGCACCTTCATCTTCTGTTGGTTCAATATCATCTTCATTTGTTCCGTTCACTGGATTTTTAATTACCTTATGTTCTGCATACAGATTAGCTCGTTTTAATACCAGAAAATCTTCCTCTAAATATTTTAAAGGCTTGGCAACACCTGCAAATACAGTTCTCATTTACTCATTATCAATTATTTCAGCAGATGGTAGTATTTTTTCAAAAATTATACTTGACTACAACATTCTTTTTCTTATTACAGTAGTCTCTGGAGTTTTATTAGTTTCAAATCTTAAGTTATTAAACTTTAAATTTAAATCGCTAAAATTTAAAGGAAACCGAAGAAGATTTTTTATCCTTTTTATCTCAATACCTTCTTTGGTTTTTTTAGGTGTTTATGCTATACCTGTAATATTATCTCTGTATATATTGATTTCAATCTTTACCTTTTACAAATTTAAAACTAAATAGTTTTTTTTCTTAGTTCAAAATTTTGCCCCAGATATACTTTTCTTACTAATTCGTCATTTGCCAATTCTTCAGGTTTTCCGTCTTTGAGTATACTTCCTTCAAACATTAGATATGTTCTATCAGTAATAGCAAGTGTTTCCTGAACATTGTGGTCGGTAATTAGTATTCCAATATTTCTTTTTGTGAGATCTCTAACAATCTTCTGAATATCCTCAACTGCAAGAGGATCAACTCCAGCAAAAGGTTCGTCAAGTAATATAAAGCTTGGATTTGTTGCAAGAGCTCTGGCAATTTCAGTTCTTCTTCTTTCTCCTCCTGAAAGCAAATCACCACGACTTTTTCTTATTGCTTTTAAACCAAACTCATCTAACAACGATTCAACTTTATTAATTTGTTCTTTTTTGGACAAATTAGTCATCTCTAATACACAGTGTATATTATCTTCAACACTCATTTTTCTAAAAACAGATGATTCTTGGGCTAGATATCCAATCCCGTTTTGAGCACGCTTGTACATTGGAAATGAGGTAATTTCTTTATCATCCAAATATATTGAGCCAGAATTAGGTTTAATTAATCCAACTATCATGTAGAATGAAGTTGTTTTTCCAGCGCCATTTGGTCCTAGTAATCCAACTATTTCTCCCTGCTTTAAGTTTAAAGAAACATCATTAACAACGCTTTTCTTGCTGTATGATTTGATTAGGTTATTTGCCTTTAATATCATTTGCTTGATTTTTAACCACTATTTTAGAAATAAAAATACTTACCTGATATAAAATTACAATAGGTATAGCGACAATAATTTGGCTAGCAACATCTGGTGGGGTTATAATTGCTGCAAGAATTAGAACTATAACAAGCGCATATTTTCTGTACTTAACCAGTGATTTAGGGGTTACAACCCCAGCTTTGGTTAAAAAGTAAATAATAATAGGCAACTCAAATATAATTCCTGATGCAATGGCAGAGGATCTGACCAAGCTAATAAATGATCCAAGATCAATTTCATTTAGTACCTCACTGGAAACTTGGTATGTGCCTAAAAAATTAATAGATAAAGGACAAATTATGTAATATCCAAAAAGAACCCCAATAAAAAATAATAATGATGAAATAAAAATAAACCCTCTAGATTTAGATTTTTCTTTTGCAAGTAATCCTGGACTAATAAATTTCCAAAACTCGTAAAGAACATATGGAAATGAAATAATAAATCCAGCAATGACGGAAGTCATAACATGAGCTGAGAATTGACCAGCCATTGTTCTATTTTGGACGACAAAAGGGAACTCATCCCCACAAAAAGTTGTTTCTACCCCTATAAACGTTGCTGCTTGACATAAAAATTTATAAGTTGGGAAATCCATTTTTTTTGGACCAAAGATTATGGTGTCAAAAATGAAATCTTTCATTAAAAAACATATAAATCCCGCTGAAATAATTGCAATTAGAGAACGTATAACATGCCACCTTAATTCTTCAAGATGCTCTAAAAAAGACATGTTATCGTGAGCAGTTGTGGTCATTATGAAATACCTTCTTTAATTATATTTTGAATATGTAAAACTCCGTAATATTTATTGTCTTTGGTAACGATAAGTTGAGATATTTTATTGTTTTTCATAATCTTGAGCGCATCTAAAGCTTTAATTTCAAAATCAATAATTTGAGGGTTGATTGACATTATATCACTTGCGACTAAACCAGAAATTTCTTGATTATTAAGTAATGTTCTCCTAAGGTCTCCATCCGTAATTACTCCGACAATTGAATTTTTAGATAAAACAGGTGTCATTCCTAACATTTTGTTAGAAATTTCAATTATTACATCCTTAATATTATCATTTTCAGCAACCATTGGCTTTAAATCAGTATCAACAATATCTTTGACCTTCAAAAATAATTTTTTACCAAGGCTTCCACCAGGGTGAAACTTTGCAAAATCGTTAGACGTAAAGCCTTTAATTTTTACAAGGGTTACTGCCAACGCATCTCCAATTACCAACTGAGCTGTTGTACTATTTGTTGGGGCTAAATTATTTGGACAAACCTCAATATCAACATAACTACTCAAAACAACAGCTGAATTTCTAGCTAGAAATGAATTAACATCACCTGTTATTGAAATTAGTGGATTATTATTCATATTCAAGAATGGAACTAAATCTTTTATCTCCGGAGTATTACCACTTTTTGAAATACAGATTATAACGTCATCTTTTTTTATGATTCCTAAATCTCCATGAATAGCATCTGCAGCATGCATAAAAATTGCTGGAGTTCCTGTTGAGTTCAAAGTAGCTACAATTTTATTGGCTATGATAGCACTTTTACCAATACCTGTTACAACAACTCTTCCTTTGGAATCAAGTATAAGTTTTATTGCAGCCTCAAAGTTTTCGTCTATTAAATCAACTAAATTTTTGATACTTTCTGATTGAAGTTTAATAACTTCTTTACCAAATTCAACTATATCTTTTGTGTCCAAATTAGAATTATTATATATAATGCAAAAAAACAAAAATTTTATTAAAGAATTTCTTAAATCAAAAAAGATTGTTTTAACTTAAAGATACTTTATTTAGAGTCTTACATTTAATGAATAATGATAAACTAATTCTGCCTTGTCTACAAAATACTTTTGGGTTTAGAGAATTTAAAGGAGATCAAAAGGAGATAATAAATAACATAATTAACAAGAAAGATACCTTTGTGATAATGCCAACTGGTGGTGGTAAATCTCTTTGTTATCAACTCCCTGCATTAATATCTGATGGAACAGCCATTGTAATTTCTCCTTTAATTGCATTAATGAAGAATCAAGTTGATGCAGTAAGAGGTCTTTCAGAGGAAAATAGTATCGCTCACGTACTTAATTCTTCGTTAAGTAGTGAAGAAGTGAATATGGTAAAAAGTGATGTTAAAAGTAAAAAAACAAAGCTTCTATATTTGGCGCCAGAGTCTTTAGCTAAAGCCTCTAATATTGATTTTTTAAAATCTATCAAAATTTCATTTTTAGCAATTGATGAAGCACATTGTATTAGTGAATGGGGTCATGATTTTCGACCTGATTACAGAAATATTAGAAATATTTTAGATAAAATTAACGGAAATCTTCCCATAATTGCTCTTACAGCGACTGCAACTCCTAAAGTCCAATCTGATATTTTAAAGAATCTTCAAATAGTTGATGCAGCGGTATTTAAATCATCTTTTAATAGAGCAAATTTGTATTATGAAGTTCGACTCAAAAATGAAGATATAAATAATGATTTAATAAAATTTATTAAGAAAAATCCAGAAAAATCTGGAATAATTTACTGTTTGAGTAGAAAAAAGGTAGAGGAAATTTCTGAATTATTGGTTATTAATAATATTAGATCAGTCCCGTACCATGCTGGTTTGGAATCTAAGGTAAGAAATCAAAATCAAGACTCCTTTTTGATGGATGATGTTGATGTGGTTGTTGCAACTATTGCGTTTGGAATGGGTATTGATAAGCCTGATATAAGATTTGTTATTCATTATGACGTTCCAAAAAGCTTAGAAGGATATTATCAAGAGACCGGAAGAGCAGGAAGAGATGGTGGCGAAGGACATTGTCTTGCCTACTATTCTTATAAGGACGTCGAAAAACTTGAAAAGTTTTTGGAATCTAAAAATAAAACTGAAAAAGATATAGCATCGATGCATTTAGATGAGGTTGTTGCCTATTGTAATACTTCAATAAGTAGAAGAAAATATCTTTTGAATTACTTTGGTGAATATTTTGATTCAGAATCAGGAGAAGGTAGACTGATGGATGATAACATGCAGAATCCAAAACCAAAAATTGATGTAAAGGAAAATTTAATTAAACTTTTAACTATTATTTCAGAGACAAAGGGAATCTATAAGCAGAAAGATTTAGTTGGCATCTTATTGGGAAAAAATAATGCTCTGTTAACTTCTCATAAGATAGTTGATAATAAATATTTTGGCAGTGGTAAATCAAAAAATGAGCAATTCTGGAATGGTTTATTGTGGTGTTTGAGAGCTGAGGGCATGGTGCTCAAAAAAGTTGAAAATTTTGGATCTTTAGCGATTACCGAAAAAGGGTTAAAATATTTAAAAAATCCTAAAGAGTTATTAATTCCAATTAATGAAAATAATTCTGTTACAGAAAAAGTACATAAAACAAATATTTCTCAATCGGGAGATATAGTCCTTATGAATAAACTAAAGGAATTAAGAAAAAAAATTGCTGACGATAAATCGATTCCACCATATGTCATATTTCAGGATCCGTCATTAAATGAAATGACATTCAGATATCCAATCTCCACAGATGAATTATCATCAATTTTTGGAGTAGGTGAGGGTAAAGCAAAAAAATATGGGAAGGATTTTATTGAGTTAATTGCAAAACATGTTAAGGAAAATAATATTGATAGACCTGATGACATGGTAGTAAAATCAGCTGGTAAAAATTCATCGTTAAAGTTGTTTATCATTCAGGGTATTGACAGAAAATTGTCCATTGATGATATTGCTCAATCAAAATCCATGCAGGTTGAAGAACTTATTTCTGAGATGGAAACAATTGTTTATTCTGGAACAAAATTAGATTTATCATACTGTATTGACGATTACCTTGATGAAGATCAACAAGACGAGTTATATGATTATTTTATCGAATCCGAATCTGATGATATTGAGCTAGCACTTACAGAATTTGATGGAGAATATGATGAATTTGAGTTAAAACTTTTTAGAATTAAGTTTTTAAGTGATTTAGCTAATTAATAATCCTTTTTTTATTGATATATTCGCAAAAAAAAATAACATGAAAGAAGGTTTATTTGCAATAATTTTAACCAGTAAAGGCGAGATAACTATCCAACTAGAATTTGAGAAAACACCAGGGACTGTTGGAAACTTTGCCGGTTTAGCAACAGGTAAAATTAAAAATGATATAAGACCAATTGGTGAGTCTTATTATAATGGATTAAAATTCCATAGAGTTATTAAGGATTTCATGGTTCAGGCAGGATGTCCATTAGGAACTGGTACTGGTGATCCAGGATATAAGTTTGATGACGAATTTAATGGTGATCTCAAACATGATCGACCTGGAATTCTTTCTATGGCCAACGCAGGACCATCAACCAATGGTAGTCAATTTTTTATTACGCACGTTGAAACCCCATGGTTAGATAATAAGCATACCGTTTTTGGACATGTTATTAACGGAATGGATATTGTCAATTCTATTTCACAAAATGATGAAATTATTTCAGTTAACATCAATGCGGTAGGTGAAAAGGCCCAAGCGTTTGATCCTGCCCAAGCTTTTGAAGATTTTAATAAATCAAAAGCTGACAGAATGAAAAATGAAAAAGAAAAAGAGCTAAAAATATTAAATGATCTTTCCAAAGGTTTTTCAAAAACTTCTTCAGGATTACTATACAAATTTGAAAAAGAAAATAATTTAGGAAAACCTGTTTCAGGAAATAAAGTAAAGGTTCATTATAAAGGAATGTTGCTTGACGGGACAGTTTTTGATTCTTCATACAAAAGAAATCAGCCAATCGAATTTACTTTAGGTATTGGTCAAGTAATCAAAGGATGGGATGAGGGAATTTCTCTACTTGGTTTAGGAGATAAAGCAACTTTTATAATTCCTAGTGAATTGGCTTATGGACAATCTGGTGCAGGTGGTGTCATACCTCCAAATGCAACATTAGTTTTTGATGTGGAGCTTGTAGAATTTTAATAGTTATTTCCACTTGATATTGCAGCCAATACTTGGTTTTTGGATGTTGTAATTCTGAATATTTTTAATCAGACATTTTATCGCATAACTAAGATCTTTACCATCGCATTCGATACCGTTTCCGGGTCGAGAATCATCAAGTTGACCTCTATAAGCGAGTTTTAGTTCATTATCATATAAATAAAAGTCTGGGGTACATGCAGCATCATATTTTTTTGCAATTTCTTGAGATTCATCATAAAGATATGGGAATGTAAATTTATTTTGCTTAGCATTTAATTTCATCAATTCAGGACTATCCTCAGGATAATTAATAACGTCATTACTAGAAATTGCTATAAAATTAACTTTGTCATCTTTAAATTTATTAGCTAATTCTACAATTGTTTTATTTACATGTTTAACATATGGGCAATGGTTGCAAATAAACATTATCACTGAACCGTTTTTCCCTTTAAGGTCATTTAAGTTTTTGGATTCTTCACTTACTACATCGAATAATGAAAAATCTGGCGCCTTAGTTCCTAAGCTAACCATATTTGAAGGTGTTCTTGCCATTTTTTTTAAAAAATATTTAGTTGTAATTTTACAAAAAATAATTTTATGAAACCACACAAAATAAGCTTTGTTAACGCAGTAACACTAATTTCTTTTGGATTATGGGGATATATTGATGTAGATTATTCTCCAACTGCTCTGATTCCAGTTGTTTTTGGTGTTATAATTTTAGCATTGAATTCTAGATTGAAAAAAGAGAATAAAACTGTTGCTCATATAGTTGTATTATTAACATTTTTAATATTAGGAGGACTTTTTAAACCTTTAATGAGTACAATAGAAAGTGGAAGTGTTTTAAGGATTACAAGGGTAGGGTTAATGATGTTATCTACATTAATGGCGTTAGTAGTATTCATAAAGAGCTTTATTGCTAACAGATCTAAAAATTAATTGTTTTGAATAATTTATTTAAATCCTTTAAAGATTTAGATATCAGAGTTGGAACTATTATTCATGTTGAGCGTTTTGAAGAAGCTATAAAATCTTCTTATAAATTAAAAATTGATTTTGGTGAACTAGGAGTTTTTAAAATTTTCGACACAGATAACAAAAAATTATACACTTGAGCATTTGTTAGGATTTCAAGTTATTGCTATTGTAAATTTTCCAAAAAAACAGATTGCAAATTTTATGAGTGAATGCTTAGTTTTAGGTGTTGTTGACGACCATTCAGTTATATTGCTCAAACCAGATTCAAAGACAGACAATGGTCTTAGGATTGCTTGATTTACATAATATTACTAAAGAAAATAGCATTCATCAAAATTTTATTTGTTCCATACCAAAAGGCTCTAAAATTTGTATTGTCTGTAAGATATATGACTTTCCCTTTACCAATTTTGTTAATTTTAATAGGACTTGTTGATTTTAACAGTTCTATATTTTCTTTTGAAATATATCCGCTTAAAAGAGGGTTGTCAGTATATAAAATCGGATTGTTATAGCTTTCCTTATCTTTTTCAATAAAAATTGTAGAGTTTCTAAATATTGGCATTGTTGTATTTGTTTGGCCAAAATTTATTGGGTGTGATCTATCAATTTTAGTATTAAAAATCGCACCTCCAATTCTTTGAGCCCCAAAAAACGCACTTCTTTCCTCAAATGAAATATTTTTAGCCGAAATATCATTTTTTAACTCTTTAACTTCAATAAGTTTAGTTTTTTTAAGCCAATTAATTGAGTTTTTATAGGCAATTAAATTACCGCCAGATTTAACCCATTCACTAATTTTATCAGTGACAAGCTTATTTGATATGGAACTATTTGGTACAATTAAAGTTGTGTATTTACTTAAATCAATTCTGTTAAAATTTCTAATATCAAGTTTTGTTAAACTTAATTCGAATCTGGTATCCAAAAGATGCCATATTTCCCCCGCATCATATGCTGTTATGCCATCTCCAACTAACATTGCAACATTTTTTTTATGTAACCTTCTGAAATTATTACTACCAAGATCAGGACCTTCAGCATATCCAGTTTTAACGGGGTTTATCTCAATATTACAATTACTTGAGATATCATTTAATAGTTCATTTAATTCTATATGATTGTTGTTCTGAACAGGTATTAAAATAGTCCCATAGTCATAATCTTTACCTTCCAATTTAAATTTTTTAGTAGCAACTTTAACTATTACCTCATTATCCAATAGTTCGTTTAGTGCATTTGGTGATAAATACTCGTGCCATTCCATTAAATAAGCATAATTGCTTTTTTCAATACTTGTATTTTTATTGAATTTTAATTGTTTAACTTTTTTTGAATAATTACCATTAAAATTTAAATCATAATCTAAGTTGAATGCTAGTGGAAGTGTCCAGGATGAGACATCATAAAATAAGCTATCTAAGAATTCAGTTCTGGTTTCAAACATAGCATTTATAAGTCTATATTTTTTCTGGTTTTTTGGAACTACATAGGCATATCCTTTTCTGTATGTTTTATTTTTGTGTTTAACATCAGTATCTAACTCATAAAAATCTACTTCGTGTCTTTCTAAAATTTCAGCAAGTTTTTTCGTTCTGTATCTATCCTTCGAGTTACCAAATATTATCGCTTCATTTTTAAATTTACCCGATTCCTTTGCAGCTTCTTTGTAAAAACTTTTCTGATAATCTAAAATTTCTAATCTAAGATTGATTGCTGCTTTCAAAGTAGATAGGCCAGTGGTAAGTTGATTTTTTATTGTAAAGGGAAATCTTATTAAACCATTATCGGAATCCTGAACGTGTCCTCTTGAACTTGCTTGTTCAAACAAAATTCCAATAGACCCATTTATGTCAGGAAAAGTAGAGCCTTTTCCGTAGTAGAAATCGTCAAAACTTTCTTCTGAATAATAAAGAGAACCTATTTTATCTAAACTTTCAACATGAAATTTTGCAATTTCTTTGGTTAGTTTTTGATTTAAATCAGGTGTAAGTGGGTGAGTTCTCGATGGTATTCCAGGCTGAAAGAAGAAAGTAGCATTGGTTCCCATTTCATGATGATCTGTTAAAATATTAGGAATCCATTTATTAAAAGATTTTATCCTAGCTTGTGATTCTGGTAGTTGTGCTGGTAACCAGTCTCTATTTAAATCAAACCAATAATGATTAGTTCTACCTCCAGGCCAAACTTCATTATATTCTCTATCATTTGGATCTGAAGTTAAATTTATATTTTTATTAATATTAGCCCAATAAGCAAATCTTTGTAATCCATCAGGATTCATTGAAGGATCTAATAATATGACCGAATTTTTAAGTAGTTCTTGTACAAAATCACTATCGGATGCAGCTAAATAATACGCCAGTAAGAGACTAGCATTTGAACCACTTGCTTCATTACCATGAATTGAAAAACCTTGATAAACAACTATCGGCTGTTTTTCTGTTGAAATATTTTCATTGTATTCAGTAATTTTTTTATGGTTTGTAATAATTTGATTAATGTTATTATGATTATCTTCTGATGTAATGGTAAGAAGTAAAATTGGTCTTCCTTCGAAAGTTTTACCTCTGTCTTCTATGGTAATTCTATTTGATGCGTCAGCCAATGCATACATGTATTGAACCAATTTGTCATGGGTGACATGCCATTCACCAACTTCATGCCCAATTATTTCTTTTGGTGTTGGAATACTTGAATTTGGTGTTTCAAATTCTGAGAAGTAGTAGTCAAGATCGTATTTTGGATTTTGAGCATATACTCCTATACCAATAAATAGTAAAATATAAAAAAATCTCATGCTGAATACCTGATTAAATGTCGTCAAAACTAACATCAGTAAATTCATTTGATGATTCATTGCTGCCATCTTCTTTTTCATTCTCATCATTTGTTTCTTCCGTTGATTCTGTGTTATCCTCTTTTTTGAAATCTTTTTGGTGTCTTTCGCTAATCACTTCTTCGCCTTTTTCTGAAATCACATAATCTGTCATTTCATTAAGGATATTTGAAAACTCTGTAAAATCTTCTTTATATAGATAGATTTTATGTTTTTTGTAGTGGAAGGAACCGTCTTCATTTGTGAATTTTTTACTTTCCGTAAGGGTCAAGTAATAGTCTCCAGCTTTGGTAGATCTAACATCGAAAAAATATGTTCTTCTGCCAGCTCTTAATACTTTTGAAAAAATTTCTTCTCTCTCCATCTTCATAAATTTTATGATTAATGTTT
>CENP01030242.1_pt1 | contig 32563 bp, 29 predicted proteins | sample 361281 | NCBI WGS metagenome assembly CENP01 (sample SAMEA2591122, study PRJEB7988) | marine metagenome | biome: marine biome (ENVO:00000447); feature: deep chlorophyll maximum layer (ENVO:xxxxxxxx); material: saline water (ENVO:00002010), including plankton (ENVO:xxxxxxxx) | depth 70 m | reverse complement strand
GAGAGTACGAGCCACAAAATACTAGCTTTAAAAAAAATATTGGACTTGGAAATACTTCCGATAACTGACCAAGCACTGATAAGGAGTGTGACATTAAAAAATTGCATAATGTGCCCGCCGCCCCACACTAGCCTCTCATTATACGCATAATTTAAGGGTTGCCCTTTTAATTGTATACCAGAAATTATTATCGCGATAATTACAAATATTAATAGTATGTACGCTTCTCCTAGGTCTGAGTTATGCTTTTCTGTAACTAATAATTTATATCCTGCGCCTAAGGTGCCGATAGCTATCAATCCCAAACCGTAATAGAATAGATCATCAATAATAATTGGAATATAGTTATTCAGAGTTGGTTGTCCACGATCGGATACAGCGGGAATAAGACATAGAATAGTTCCGCTGCATAGAATTAGAAAACCTAAAATTTCAGTTATTCCAATTGAAGACCTTCGATTTGTTTGAATCATGCAGCCGAATACTGCAAGATACCAAACAACTATGGATAAGAGGACATGGGCGATCAAGCCTTTTTCGAAAAACGATAGTGGCCACGTTATTAAACCATCCAACCCCGGTATTTTCGATAAAACTAGAAAGATTGCAAATAGGCCCGCGATAGCGAGAGAAAATACAGCTAGAAATACCCAATATCTTAGCATCGTGATGTTTGAGAGAAAGTTTATTTGTTTAAACATTAAGTGTTCAATTACAAAAGTTGCGCCGTCTTGATTGGGTAGATTTGATACAGCATCCAATAAACTATTATGCCCGTCACAGAAACATACATCCAAATAGGCCACGTCCATTTTGCTATTTTCTTATGCGCAGCCACTCTATCTTTAGCTATACGCATTACGGTGATTATAACCATTGGAACAATTAAGATTGCGCAAATGACATGGCTAATAAGAAGAATATAGTAAAAAATGCGCACTAAACCCTCACCGGGAAAAACAAAAATTGGAGCATTAAACCGGTGTGCTACGTAACTAATTAAGAAAACACCAGAAACGGTTAGGGCTGCAATCATGCAAAGGCGGTGTGCTTGGCGATTTCCCGATTTAATGAAAATAAAACCGCCTAACAACAAACAAGCAGCAATAGTATTTAGAAGCCCATTCAAATGCGGCAGTATAGAAACGCTCATTATGATTATTTCTCCTTATAAATTTGTTTAAGAGAGCCCTGTTTTCACGATGATGCCAACATACATGGATAGTGATAAAAGGCCTAAAATCGTTACAAAAATCCATGTTTTATTTTTTTTCATTTGCTTATCTAATTTTGACTATTTTTTATTTAAATTTTTAATATTCTCATTTTGCTACTTACCACCACAGAGGAAAAACAACAAGCGACTTCCTTTTGTCTAATCTGCCATTACATATTGTATGAATAGTCATCTAGCTGGCCATCTTTTATTCATAATACTGTTATTTTAAAAATTCCATTAAGGAAACAATTTTATATAAATTCTTATACATTTTTTGCAACGACTGCTTTACCGATTTATTTTGATCGGGTATATGAAAACTAGTATGATTAATAATAGTGTTATTGGGTTTATTTTAGATAAAGGTTGGGCAAGAAACCCATGATAAACTTATATAGTAGGATCGATAAACGGGGGGTTACAGGAAAAGATTGATGAAGAAAAACAGTAATTTACTTTCTAAGATATATCAAAAATTTAGTTCTCTCGTATCGCTGAGTGTTGCATCAATATGTTTGCTATGGACGCAAGTTTCCCATGCAGCCGAACCAACGCCATGGCAGTGGTATTTCCAATCACCTGCCACACCGGTGATGGAGCAAATTATAGAATTCCATAACTTAATGTTTTTTGTTGAGGTTGGCATTGTTTTATTGGTTTTAGGACTAATGGTTTATATTGTTGTTAAATTCAACTCTAAGGCTAATCCAGAGCCAACAAAAACAACCCATAACACTGCTCTCGAAGTCTTATGGACAGTTATCCCAATAGTAATATTAATAGTATTTGCAGTCCCCTCCATGAAACTATTATTTTTTATGGAGAAGGCACAAAATCCAGAAATGACTCTGAAAGTAACTGGAAATCAATGGTACTGGTCTTATCAATATCCGGATAATGGTAATTTTGAATTTGATAGTAACATTATCCCAGATGAGGATATTAAACCAGGACAGCGCAGATTACTTGAAGTTGATAACCAGGTAGTTTTACCCGTTAATACCGAAATTAAAGTGTTGTTGACCGCAAGAGATGTTATGCACAATTGGGCAGTACCCGCTTTTGGAATTAAAATGGATACGATACCGGGTAGAATCAATGAAACTTGGGTGAAAGTTACCAAAATTGGCACATATTATGGACAATGTTCAGAACTATGTGGTGTAGCGCATAGTAGAATGCCCATCGCGGTAAAGGTAGTATCGAAAGAAGATTTCAAAAAATGGTTAAAGAAAGCCAAATCAGAGTTTGCTTCCAGTGATGATAATGAAGTGCTGAAGTTGGCGCAGTTTAAAAAATCAAAATAAAGGTAACGTTTATTAATAGTTTTCTTTTGTATAAGTAAAAATCAATTTAAAGGCTAAAAAAATGTCAGATATTACACATGATCACCACGACCACCGTCCCTCGGGTTGGAAACGCTGGGCGTATTCAACAAATCACAAAGATATTGGCACAATGTATCTGGTGTTGTCTATGGTCGCAGCTATCATCGGTGGCGCCGCGTCAATTCTTATGCGAGCAGAGTTACATGAACCTGGCATTCAATTCATAACTGACCCCCAGTTTTATAATGTACTGGTTACCGCACATGGATTTATAATGGTTTTCTTTGTGGTCATGCCCGCCTTGATTGGCGGCTTTGGTAATTGGTTTATTCCACTCATGATCGGAACGCCAGATATGGCTTTTCCGAGAATGAATAATGTTAGTTTTTGGTTGGTTGCAGCAGCCCTAATTTTATTAGTTATAGCGGGTTTTATAGATGGCGGGGCTGGAACAGGTTGGACTGTATATCCACCGTTATCCAGCGCTGATTATCATCCCGGGATGGCGGTCGATTTCGGTATACTCGCCCTTCACCTAGCTGGAGCGTCGTCAATTTTAGGTGCAATTAATTTCATTACTACAATTATTAACATGCGTGCCCCTGGGATGACATTTCACCGTATGCCGTTATTTATTTGGGCTATGCTTTTGACGGCGTTTTTATTGTTATTAGCGATCCCTGTACTAGCAGGTGCTTTGACTATGTTGCTGACAGACCGTAACTTTGGTACTGCATTTTTTGCTCCTGATGGAGGTGGTGACCCCGTGTTATGGCAACATCTTTTTTGGTTTTTTGGCCATCCGGAAGTTTATATCATGATACTTCCCGCTTTCGGGATTATTAGCGAAATTGTATCGACTTTCTCAAAGAAACCTATTTTTGGTTACTTAGGAATGGCATACGCCATGACTTCAATTGGGGTGGTTGGTTTTGTAGTGTGGGCGCATCATATGTATACAATGGGTTTTAATGTAGAGACCCGGGCTTACTTTACACTAGCCACCATGGTCATAGCGGTTCCCACGGGCATTAAAATATTTAGTTGGTTAGCAACCATGTGGGGTGGATCAATAAAATTTGATACACCAATGTTATACTCAATGGGGTTTATATTTCTTTTCGTTGTTGGCGGGGTAACGGGAGTCACGTTAGCTAATGCCGGAGTTGATATGGCTTTTCATGACACATATTTTGTGGTTGCACACTTTCACTATGTTTTGTCGATTTCAGCATTATTTTCGATGTATGCTGGCTTCTATTATTGGTTGGGAAAGATGTCGGGCAAGAGATATCCCGAATGGCTTGGGCGACTTCAATTCTGGGTAACTTTTGTAGGCGTTAATTTATTGTTCTTTCCTCAGCATTTTGCTGGTATGGCAGGAATGCCGCGCCGTATAATCGATTACCCCGATGCCTATGCAGGGTGGAATATGGTATCAAGTTGGGGTGCATACGTATCCGCGGTTGGGGGTATTCTATTTTTCGTAGTTCTTTATAAAACGTTAACTTCAAATGTGAAAGCTGATGCAAACGAGTGGGGTGTTGGCGCAACGACCTTGGAATGGACGGTAGACTCTCCGGCTCCGTTCCACACACATGAGGTAACGCCAAATGTTGCTCCTGAGCCAGCCGAATAAATTTGCAAGAATAGGGTTTTGGTGTGAAGTTAAAAAAACAAAGATCAGCCAGTAGAGTTGGCGCGGTTGTGCTAAATACAGAGAAAGAAAACTCTCGTAACGGTCTAACTGCCGTGGTTTTGAGTTTTCTAGTATTCAGCATGATTGGCCTAGCTTATGCTTCTGAACCTCTTTACCGCATTTTCTGTCAGGTAACAGGATATGGGGGAACGACACGCATTGCTGTTTTTGACAATAAAAGTTCAGTAGCAGAAAATTCCATAACCGTGCGTTTTGATGCTAACGTAAATAAACTTTTACCTTGGCGCTTTAAACCTATGCAAAATAAGATTATTTTAAAGCCTGGTGAGCAAGCGATGGCATTTTATGAAGCGACTAATGTTTCAGACAAACCTATTGTAGGAACAGCAGTTTTTAATGTAGCCCCTTTTAAAGTTGGTGAATATTTTAATAAAATTGAATGTTTTTGTTTTACAGAACAGGTTCTTTTGCCAGGCCAAACGGTTCAAATGCCGGTTACCTTTTTTGTTGACTCATCAATTGTAGAGGATCGAAATACCAAAGAAGTTAATACGATCACTCTTTCTTATACGTTTTATGCGAGTGATGATCAGAGTGAGGCTGAAAATTTATCAAAAATTAGCTTAAAAATGAAGAAGAGTATTAATAACCCAGGAGAAACTCAAATTATCCAACCCGGATGATATCAGTTTATTTTATTAACCATACTACCGCAGGGGAAACGAGCATGGCTTCAGACACAGTAAAGACGCATCCTTGGCATGTGCCAGAGCCAAGTCCTTGGCCTATTTTAGGGACAATTGCAGGATTTGTTATGGCAATAGGTGGCATTTGGTATATGCATGAAGGCCCAATTTGGTTGTTAGCTGTTGGTTTTGCGTTGCTTATTTTTACTTTTTATGGATGGTGGCGCCAAGTTATAATTGAGTCGAACACCGCCGGAATGCACTCTGAACAAACAAAAGTTGGCTTAAGATATGGATTTCTATTTTTTATAATATCAGAGTTAATGTTCTTTTTTGCATTTTTCTGGGCTTTTTTTCATTCAAGTTTACCTTTATTGAGTAAGGTCGCCGTTCCATGGCCACCCGCTGGCATTGAATTGATACCAGCCGATGGTGTACCTTTATTAAATACCCTGATTTTATTGACCTCCAGCGTGACCGTAACCATTGCTCATCATGCTTTAATAGAGGATAAGCGCTCGACAGCCACGAAATGGACTTTTATTACAGCAATATTGGGGGTCGTTTTTCTCTTTTTTCAGGCCGAGGAATATATTGTGGCTACTTTCAAACTTAGTGATGGTATTTATCCTTCTACCTTCTATCTTGCGACAGGCTTTCATGGTTTTCATGTATTTGTTGGCACCTGTTTTTTATTCGTATGCGGATTTCGACTGATCAAAGGTCATTTTACGCCAGATCACCATATTGGATTTGAATCTGCAGCTTGGTATTGGCACTTCGTGGATGTTGTATGGATCTTTCTCTACATCAATGTGTATATCTGGGGTTCCTTACCTTTTGGACACATTAGTCCTGCTTAGAGTCTAAAATATAATTTTAAAATATAAGTAATGAAATATACTTTAGTTTGAGACTGTTAAAGTATGATCAAAAACAGTGGAATTGGGCTTTAGAACTCTATATTGTAATTATTTTTAAAATACAAATTATAAAATTTAGGTATGGAGGTTAACTATGGAGTCTAAAGCTGCTGTTGCATTTAAGGCCGGTGATCCACTTAGTATAGAGACTATTAAACTGGATGGCCCTAGGCCTCATGAAGTATTGGTAGAAATAAAAGCCTCTGGAATTTGTCATACTGATGCTTTCACTCTCTCTGGAGAAGATCCGGAAGGGCTTTTTCCAGCAGTATTGGGCCATGAGGGCGCCGGGGTTGTGGTAGAGGTAGGGTCGGCAGTGCAATCTCTATCTGAAGGGGATCATGTTATTCCATTGTATACGCCAGAGTGTCGTGAATGTGAATATTGTACGTCGGGTAAGACTAATTTATGTCAAGCCGTTAGAGAAACTCAAGGTCAAGGGTTGATGCCGGATCATACGAGCAGGTTCTCTCTAAATGGGGAGAGGATTTTTCATTATATGGGGACCTCAACTTTTTCCAACTATACAATCGTACCTGAAATTGCGCTAGCAAAAATACGAAAAGACGCTCCCTTTGATAAGGTTTGTTATATTGGTTGTGGTGTAACGACTGGTCTAGGCGCGGTAATTAATACAGCAAAAGTCGAGCCAGGTTCGAATATAGCTATTTTTGGGCTCGGCGGAATTGGCCTGAATGTCGTTCAAGGAGCGAGAATGATTGGTGCGGATAAAATTATTGGTATCGACCTTAATCCTGAAAGAAAAGCACTGGCTGAGAAATTTGGAATGACGCATTTTATAGACGCTTCTAAAACAGATACCTTAGTAGCAGATATAGTTGACCTAACAAAAGGAGGTGTTGATTATAGCTTCGAATGTATAGGGAATGTCAATGTTATGAGGGATGCGCTGGAATGCTGCCATAAAGGCTGGGGAGAGAGTATAATTATCGGTGTGGCGGGAGCTGGTCAAGAAATTGCTACTAGGCCATTTCAGTTAGTAACGGGAAGGGTTTGGAGAGGGACTGCGTTTGGGGGAGCTAAAGGTCGAACTGATGTTCCCAAGATTGTTGATTGGTATATGGATGGGAAAATTAATATTGATGATCTCATTACGCATGTTCTACCTATAGAACAAATCAATGAAGGATTTGATTTAATGCATCAAGGAAAATCTATTCGTTCAGTCGTGACCTTTTAATAAATTAATAATATCCGTTAGTTATTAATTTCAACTCAATGCCTCCCCATGTGATTTTAGGATCAAACACTAACAATTTGTGGAGTGAATTTATATGGATTTTATCCAATTTGATTGGACTATTTATTGGTTTATGTTTCCAGTTGCAATGTGTGTTGCAACGGTAGCTATGTTAAGTGGTATCGGTGGAGCGGCGATGTTTGCTCCTATTTTTATGATTATTTTTCCACTATTAGGCCCTGAATATCCTTTTCAAAATATTGCAGCCGCGATAGGAGTTGCTCTACTGACAGAGGTTTTTGGATTTTCTTCTGGTTTCATAGGTTATTATCGAAAGGGATTAATTGATTTTCAAAATGCTATTCCTTTTATAGCTGTGGGTGTTCCGATTGGAATTATCGGTGCTTTGTTGTTAACTAGTATTTCAGACTATGAAGAAATACTGAGAGGAGCTTATGGGTTATTAATGCTTATTCTATCATACGAGTTAATTCGTTTTCATAATAAAAATTTGGTCATTAAGGAAAAACATGAAACAAGCGATGAAAAAAACGTTATTATTACGGGCCGTGATGGTAAAAGTTACTCTTACCCTAAGCCACGCCAAGGTAAAGGAGCAATCGCAACCGGAATTGGTGGGTTTTTGACGGGATTACTTGGCGTAGGAATAGGAGAAGTTGTTATGCCGCAGTTAACAAAACGTAATAATGTTCCTATCCCAGTTGCCGCAGCCACTTCAGTGTTTATTGTAATTGTTGTTGTTGCCGCTGCCTCCTTTACCCAAATATCTTCTTTAGTTGCTCAAGGAGGTTTTCAGGCTGTCCCTTGGAATGTTGTTATTTATACAATTCCTGCAGTAATTATTGGTGGTCAAATAGGTCCTCGTTTGCAAGGAAAGATTGAACAACGTTCCATGGAGCGTTGTATTGGTTATTTGTTTTTGGTTATTGGTATTTCTATGTCATACATAGCGATAAGGAATTCATATTTTCTCTAGACATTTTTTACAGACTTATGCACGATTTATTTCAACTTTATTTGATAATAGTAAACGTTGAGCAAGCCAAGGAACAGTGGCCATAGGCATTGTTAAATTCTGTTTCAAACATCTCTACTACTTTCTCATAAATAGGACTAACCAGAGGGTTTGTTCCGATTGAAGTATCTATAATTACTCTTGCCAGTTCCGGTCCTAAACCAGAGTTTCTTGGCTCGTCCTGCTCTCTATTGCTTGTTGGTCTATTCACCACTCCCTGATTAACAAAATCCATATCACGAGCAATAATTTTTGGAATAGTAATTTTAGCTTCTATTAGGAAAGGTGTTGCATTACGCTCAACTGCACTTAATTCTAACTCTTGATAAAATTTATTAATAATTGCATTAATTTCAGTTTCATTCTTCATGCTGAAGAACATTAATTCGCCTAAAGCGACATACCAGGTCAGCATAAAATGGTTAATGTCTGTCTGAGGCAGAGATTTTACTTTTATATTGGGGTTAGCTGAAAAAACCATTTTATGAATACGGGACAGACCAAAATCTCCTAACTCATCGAGTAATTCGATCAAGCCCTCAATAAACGAATTACAATCTGTTTCTACTTTTCCACCATAATCGTGTAATGTAATATGTTGTTGGTTCAATTTCCACCTCGAATAGAAAAAACAATATAATGTAACAATTAAAATCGTTATGTCTAACAGATATATTTTCCAATAAATATTTTATAGAATTAAACTAATTTAACACATAATACATTGATAATTCTTATTTGGTTGTTTACATAGGTGTTTTAATACTGTTCTTTAAAAAACACGTTCCGACTATAAGTAAATTCATTAGGCAATAAAGGTAATATCATTTTGGTGAGCGACTATGTATTCAGAAATAACAAACTCGATAAAAATCTCAGTTAATCCAGTTTTTCTTGAGGAACAATCTGATCCTGATGACTTTCATTATGTTTGGGCTTATCATGTTTGTATTGAAAACCAACGAACAGATACTGTGCAATTAATGACCCGCCATTGGCATATTACTGACTCTCAGGGTAGAATTAATGAAGTTCGTGGTGAGGGGGTTGTGGGTGAAAAACCAATACTTAAACCTGGAGAAACTTATGAGTATACGAGTGGAGCTCCGTTAAGTACTCCCTCTGGATTTATGGTTGGAAGTTATCAAATGATTGATAATGATGGCATAAGTTTTGATGTGTCAGTTCCAGCATTTTCTCTAGACTCACCCCACGACGTTACCTTAGTAAGTTGATTTTTAGCGAAGCTGTTCTTCAGCCTCGACTGGAAATTGAGAAAAATATTTTGAATTAACAATGACAAATATTTTACTAGAATATTTTTAAGATACGTGAGCTATATTTATTTTGATAAGCTAGCACTGTTAATATAAAATATGGATTTTTTATTTTGGTAGATTTTCGACCGATTCTTCTGATTCTTGGAATATTATTATCGACCTTAGCGGTGATGATGCTAATACCGGTATTTGCTGATCTTGTTGTCAATCATCCAGATTGGGAAGTTTTTGCAGTTGCATCTGGTGTTACACTGTTTATTGGTGTTTCATTGTCATTAACAAGCAGAGCAGGGGGGGCATCTCTTACAGTTAGGCAGGCATTTATACTTACTACTTTGAGTTGGGTGGTTTTAACAGCATTTGCCTCGCTGCCATTTGCATTTTCTCAATTAAATCTGAGTTTTACAGATGCTTTTTTTGAGGCTATGTCGGGAATTACGACTACTGGTTCAACAATCATAATCGATTTGGATATAGCTCCACCGGGTATACTCTTGTGGCGCTCTCTTCTCCAGTGGCTAGGTGGAATTGGTATTATCGTGATGGCACTAGCAGTTATGCCACTTTTAAGGGTTGGAGGAATGCAGCTTTTCCGCATGGAGTCTTCAGACTTATCCGAAAAAGCTCTTCCACGTGCTGCTCAAGTTGCGGCAGCCATAAGTGTAATTTACGTGGGTTTAACCATGATTTGGGCGGCTTTACTATGGTTCGCGGGTATGACAGGTTTTGATGCTATTTCTCATTCTATGACAACAATAGCAACAGGTGGATTTTCCACACATAATAACTCTATAGGACATTTTAATAACATTCTTATCGATTATATTATTACGATTGGAATGATAATTGGGAGTCTACCATTCCTTCTGTATCTTATGGTATTACAGGGTAAATCTAGTATGCTTTTTCGAGATACCCAAGTACAATGGTTTTTAACTTTTCTCGTACTTATCATAGTTTTTGTAGCATTATGGTTATGGATTATAAATGAAGAGCCCCCATTTCAAGCCGTTCGTATGGCTGCCTTTAATGTTACCTCTATAATGACTGGAACAGGTTATGTTACTTCGGGCTTTGATCAATGGGGTAGTTTTGCTATTCCAATATTCTTTTTTATAATGTTTGTTGGAGGCTGCGCTGGGTCGACAACTTGCGGTATAAAAATATTTAGGTTTCAGGTTTTATACGCAGCTGCGCGTATTCAATTTCAAAAATTAATTCAGCCGCATGGTGTTTTTATTCCTTATTATAATCACAGACCTATACCTGAGGAAGTAATCGGCTCTGTGATGAGTTTCTTTTTTATTTTTTTTGCGACTTATATTTGCCTCGCAATCGCTTTGGGTTTCCTCGGCCTCGATTTTTTGACAAGTGTTTCTGCGGCGGCAGCTGCAATTTCTAACGTTGGACCAGGTTTAGGACCAATTGTTGGTCCAGAGGGTAATTATTCTAGCTTGCCAACAAGTGCTAAGTGGATATTGTCTGTTGGGATGCTTCTTGGTAGACTTGAATTATTTACTGTAATGGTTCTTTTCTCACGAGCTTTTTGGAGAGCTTAATTGCAAAATAATTTAACGAGTGAAGAACTCCTTAAAATTTTAGTCTCTTTTAATACTATATCCGCACTATCTAATATAGAAATGATTGATTTTATTAGAGATTATATAAATGGTTACGGAATTGAGACTAATATTGAATTTAATCCTGAAGGCTCGAAAGCTGATCTTATCGCCACGTTTGGTCCTAAGATTGAGGGTGGAGTTGTAATATCAGGCCATACTGATGTAGTTCCTGTAGAAGGGCAGAATTGGGTTAGTGATCCATTCACCGTCGTGAATAAAAATAATAAACTATATGGCAGGGGAACCTGTGATATGAAGGGTTTCCTTTCCGTAGCGCTATCTCATGTTTCTGATTTATCAAAAAAAAAGTTAAAGGTTCCTATACATTTTGTTTTTAGTTACGACGAAGAGATTGGCTGTTTGGGCGCTCCCAGTCTAGTTAAAAGATTGTGTGCTAGTGTTCCTAAACCCAGTCTTGCCATTATTGGTGAGCCAACCAATATGACACTGGTAAACGCACACAAAGGGATATCGCTTTTTGAAACTAGCATAAGAGGTCGACCAGCGCATTCTTCCCAGACCCATATGGGAGTGAATGCAATAGACTATGCATCGAAGTGCATTCAATTTTTGGCTGAGATTGCTAAAGATTTGAAAGTTAATGAAAACGTTGATGAACGATTTGAGCCACCATATTCGACCATATCTGTAGGGCTAATTAATGGCGGCTCTGCAATAAACATTGTTCCAGAAGAGTGTAAATTTAGTTGGGAATGCCGAGATATTTCTGGACAAGATAGTGGCTGGGTTTACTCAAAGTTTGAACACTTCTGTTCTCAGCAATTATTGCCAGAAATGAGGGTTATTGCACCAGAGGCTGATATCAAAACTTTAAATAAAGTTATGGCACCCCCACTTATTGCGATAGAGAATAATCCTGCGGAGCTTTTGGTTAAGAAGCTTTCTAGGCAAAATGCGGTCGAAGTTGTGGCATATGCCGCAGAGGCTGGTATATTCCAAAATGCAGAGATTCCGGCTATAATTTATGGCCCGGGCAGTATAAATCAAGCACATAGACCAAATGAATATATTACTGTTTCCCAATTAAAAAAATGTGACGAGTTTTTTGATAAGTTAATAGATTGGGCATCTCAATGAAGCTATTGCCATAAAATATGCATAACTTACGTTATTTTATTAAGTATTTTTGGAAACTATTATTTATATTTTTCTCTATTTCTTTATTGAATTCGTTCATTAAAACTTCGATCATATTATACCAAATTTTGCGCCGATCTGAAAGGGAAGTGGCCTCAGAAACAGTTTTAAAGTGCTGAGCTTTTGCTTCAACAGCGGCTTTAATCACTTTTTTTTCACTTAAAATTTCTAATTTGGCGAATATTTCAGTTTCATACCGGTCTGACTGTTGATTTTTAAATGATCCAACAAATGTTTTGTCAATTTGTAATTGTATTTGTTTGGCCGCTGCTGTTTTTATTATCAGCCGAGCTGTATTCTTTCTGCCGCCTATCTGCAATCTATCCTTTGCCCATTGTTTAGTTGCATCTGCAGGACTTATTGGAAACAGATGGGTAATGTAAGGAGTATTGATTTGTTTCTTTTGTAATTCAATAATTTTGATATCGCGAACCAAAAGTGGTATCTTTTTAAGATGGGTAAAAGTCATTGTAGGGAATTGCTCTAACTTAGGGACCGTTTGGCAGCTTGTTAAAGAGAATAGTAAAAATAATACAAAAAAATAGTATTTAAAAAGTTTATCCATTTTGTATCTCTTGTTGACTGGGGTTATGGGGGGCTCTTTCAGATTACATATTTTTTTAGAGTTTTTTTATTAAACTTATGATCATGGTTACAAAATTCACATTTTGCGATTACCAAGCCCGAATCATTCATCATTGATTCTAGTTCTTTCTCTGAAAGTGATGCTAATACGGCTCCTAATTTTTCAGAAGAGCATCTACATTCATATTTTATAGATTTTCTATTAAATATTCTAACACCTTCATTATGATATAATCTATATAAAAGTTCTTCAGAGTTTATTTCGTGGTCTAATAACTCTGATTTTTTGATGGAGCTCATTAAAATAACTGCATTCCTCCAACTTTCGCTATCGTCCTCGCCGTCTAAGTAATTATCCAAGTTGGATGAGATGTTTAGTTTTGGCATTCTTTGTATTAGAATCGCTGCAGCCTTTTTTCTATCAGGGTCAGCTGTTATTATGATTGCTGTTTCTATTTGCTCAGATTGACGGAAATAATTTTGCGCACATTCAGTCAGAGTATTCCCCTCTAATGCAACTATACCTTGATATCGATCTTTATTGCTGCCTTGGTCGACTGTAAATGCCAAGTGCCCACTCCCTAATAACTCTGGGATACTTGGGTGGTTTCTAATCTTATCCAGTTTTCCTTTATCGTAAAGGGCATATCCTCTTATCAGACCTGTATGAGTAATGTCTGCTACACTCATATTAATTGGACCATCACTTTGTGTTTGCAGTATAAAGATACCATCATATTTAATTGTATCGGCCAGCAAAATGGTTAAAGCTGATAGTTCTCCAATAAAATTTGCTATTATTTCTGGATATTGTTTTGTGTCTAATAAATCACGATAAACATTGCTTAATCTGACTATTCGACCTCGTATCTGAGTTCCTTCAATACTGAAGGGCAGAATCTCATTGAAATAATTTTGATTTGAAGTCACTCTTTGCTCAAATTTATTTATATTATGTCAAAACAATATGCCAAAATACCTTTTTGTGCATGCAGCCTATTTTCGCATTCATCCCAAACTACACTCTGCGGTCCATCGATAACAGCCTCCGTTACCTCCTCACCTCTATGTGCTGGGAGGCAATGCATAAATAGAGCTTGTGAATTAGCAAGCTTCATTAACTTTTCAGTAACTTGAAAGGGTTCTAGAAGATCTATTTGGTTTATTCTGTCTCTATCAGCGCCCATTGATACCCAGGTATCAGTTACAACGCAATCGGCATTTTTTACAGCATTCTCTGCATTGTCGGTGGTCATTACCTGGCATCCTTTAGAATGGGCCCAGTTAGTAAGATCTTCATTAAGCTTTAATTCTCGGGGAGTTGCTATGTTAATACTAAAATTAAATTTGACAGCCGCATGAAGCCAGCTTGTTGCAACATTATTTCCATCACCTATCCATGCAATAGTTTTGTTTTCTATTGATCCCCGATGTTCCTCAAAGGTCATAATATCCGCCAAAATTTGACACGGGTGGCTGTCATCGGTGAGACCGTTAATGACTGGAATATTTGCATAATCGGCCAACGACTGAAGGTTTTGATGGGACCCAGTTCTAATCATAATTGCATCTGCAAATCTCGATAATACTCGTGCTGTATCTGCAATGGTTTCGCCGCGACCTAATTGCGAGTCTTTGTGTCCAAGTATAATAACATCGCCACCTAATTGTTTCATACCCACTTCAAATGATACACGTGTTCGCGTCGATGACTTCTCAAAAATTAGAACAAGAGTCTGATCAATCAGAGGTTTTACATGTCCTCGACCCATTTTTTTTAATTCAACAGCTTTGTCTAGAATAGACCGTAATGTGGTTAGATCAAATTGATTTATATCCAGAAAATGTTTAGGCTTTTGAAAAGTATCCATGAGTACATCCTCTAGTTTTTTAAGCTATCACACACATGGTCAAAAATAGTAAGAGCTTCATCAATCTCTTTTTGTGCTACAATCAAAGGTGGTATTACTCTAATTACATTGTTTCCCGCGGGTACAAGCAATAGGCCATTTTTTTCAGCTAAATGGACAATATCCATATTAGTAATAGCGGGTTCACATTGAATGCCAATCAATAGCCCTTGGCCTTTCACTTTTCCTAAGAAATCATATTTTTCCCCGATGAGAGTGAGCTGAGATTGGAGATATGACCCCGTCACTTGAACGTGATCCATGAATCCATCTTCAAGAATAATATCTAGAACAGCATTTGCTGCCGCAGATGCTAGTGGGTTTCCACCATATGTAGAGCCGTGACTACCCGGTGACATTACTGCTGAAACACGTTTATTTGCTAGACATCCACCGATTGGAAATCCCCCACCAAGTCCTTTAGCGATGGCAATAACGTCTGGTTTAATGTCGAACCACTGATGCGCAAAAAGTTTACCAGTTCTTCCAATACCGGTTTGAACCTCATCCATAAAAAGTAGAATTCCATAGTCGTCTGCAATATTTCTTAAGTCTCTAAAATATTTAGTATCTGCCGTATTAATTCCGCCTTCGCCTTGAATTGGCTCTACTAAAATCGCTGCTGTTTCTTCTGTTATTAATTTGGTGACATTTTTGGCATTCCCAAAAGTTGCTTGATCAAACCCTTCTAACATAGGAAGAAAACCATTCATGTGTTTCCCATTTTGAGCTGCGGAGAGGGTAGCAATGGTTCGGCCATGGAAACTTTCAGTACAGCTAATTATTTTATATCTTTTTGGATTTCCATTTTCCGAGTGATATTTCCTTACAACCTTTATGCCACATTCAACGGCCTCTGCTCCAGAGTTACAAGAGAATAAGCTTGAAGCAAAGCTATGATCAACCAAGCGTTGTGCAAGGCGTTCCTGACCTGGAATTTTATACAGGTTTGAATAATGTAAAACTTTGGATGCTTGGTCTGTAATTGCTTTAACAAGTTTTGGGTGCGAATGACCAACAGATGTGACCGCTATACCCGATCCAAAATCTAGATATTTTTTCCCATTATCTGAAAATAGGTAAACTCCATTACCGCTCTCAAAGGCAATATTTGAAGGAGCATATGTGGGCATTACGGCTGACACGAACTATTCTCCAATTATTTTTCTAAAACTTTTGATTAGAACAAATTTACTTTCATAAAGCCGGCGAGTATGTAATTTTCATACGATTTGTCAATAAAAATGGGACAAAGTATAATAAAATACAAATAAATGTAATGCTATTTTTTAAGACCTAAGCTTATACCCACATGCAAACAGTTTAACACATAAAAACCAAAATATTATCATTAATAGAATTAATAAAAGCCCACCTACTTTTAGATCGCCGTCATGAGCGCCGATAAATCCATATCTAAAACCATCAATTAAATAAAAAAATGGATTAAAGTGGGCAATTTTAGCAAAATTTTCAGGTAAAAACTGGGTTGAATAAAAAGTACCAGATAAAAAAGTTAGAGGTAAAATAATAAAATTATTAATTGACGCAACATGATCAATCTTTTCTGCCCAGATTGCTGTTATCAAGCCAAGTAGTGACATCAGTATAGAAGCAGAGATTGAATAAAAAATAATGAGTGGCCAAGAATGGATAGTTAAATTAACAAAAAATGACATTGCCAGTAGAACTGCGGAACCAACTAAAAGACCCCGTGTCGTGCTAGAGAGAACATAACCAATTACAAGTTCATTTGGAGTCATTGGCGGCATTAATGTGTCCACAATTGTCTCCACTATTTTTTCAAACATGAGAGAAAATGATGCATTAGCAAAAGCAGCAGTCATGAGTGCCATTAGCGTTAATCCGGGAACCAAAAACTCGGCAAAGCTTGCGTTCCCCATTGATCTTCCATCGCCCGAAAAAGCCAATTTAAATATTGCTAGGAATAATAGGGCAGTTATTACCGGAGCAATAAAAGTTTGAGAAGAAATTTTAAAGAAACGCATCACCTCTCTTCTGTAAAGAGACCAAGTGCCAAGCAGATTCATTTGGCCATTTCGTGGCCGTGTCGTTATTAATTTCAATGTTTTATGCCTTCAATTTATACCCAGATTTTACTAACCAATAACAAATAATCCAGAGTGCAAAATTAATACTTAGTACATAGATTATTCCTGTTAACAGAGACCCAAAAGATTGTCCTGAAAAGCCGTAACGCAAACCATCTATCATATAAAAAAAAGGATTATAATAACTGATATTATGCAATAATTCTGGAAACCTTGTGATAGGAAAAAAAGTCCCGCTTAAGAATGATAGTGGCAAAATGATAAAATTTGTGACAGTTGATACATGATCAAATTTTTCTGCCCATATACCAGTTATCATACCTAATGCACCCATTATGGATGCTGCTCCTAGTGCATGAAAAACTACCATACTAATGTTATTTATTGAGATTGGTATAACTAAGCTTAAACCAAATCCAACACCTATAGCGACAACGAGTCCCCTCGTTGCACCTCCCATAATATAGCCGACAACTAATTCGAATGGGCTTAAAGGTGGCATAAGAGTATCAATAATATTCTCATTGAGCTTCTGAGAAATAATTGAGGTGGACGTATTAGCAAATGCATTTTGCAGGATTGCCATCATCATTAGTCCCGGTACTAAAAACTCTGTGTATGATAATTCACCAATTTGCCTATCTTTCCCAAAGGCGACAACGAATACAATTAAAAATAATATCGTTGTAATTATAGGAGCGAGCAACGTTTGTCCTATAATTTTAACAAAACGTCTAACCTCACGGCTGTATAATGTCCATAATCCACGCCAATTGGTCGATGAAATAGGTTTTGTTATTTTTAGCTCAGTTATGGTCGACGACATTTATTTTTATGCTTTCAGTTTATATCCACTACTATATAGAAAATGGCAAAATACCCAGAGAAGAATGTTTATCAAACACATAACTATAATTCCCTGATAAATTGGACCATCTGAAATTCCAATGAACCCAGCTCTAAATCCGTCAATTGAATAGAAAAAAGGATTAAATAATGCAGAGAGTTGAAGTAGTTCAGGTAATTTATTGATTGAATAGAACGTTCCAGATAAAAAAGATAATGGGGTTACAATAAAACCTGTTATAATAGTATTCTGCTCATGTTTTTCTGCCCAAATTCCCCCTATAAACCCTATGCTAGCCATCATACTTGAGGCCGAAATTGTATGAAAAAGAATGAGGTAAATATTTTTAATTTCAATATGAGTAAAGAAAAACATTGCAAATGTTACAGCTATTCCAACAGCTATTCCTCGGGTTGCGCCGCCGATAATATACGCAGATATTGTTTCGCCTGGTGTTAAAGGTGGCATCAATGTATCAATAATATTACCTTGCATTTTAGCACTCATAATGGATGACGTGGTATTGGCAAATGAATTTTGCAATATCGCCATCATAATTAATCCCGGCGCTAGAAACTCAATAAAAGGAATTCCATTAATGTCTCCCCTAAAAGATCCAATAGCCAAGGTAAAAATAGCTAAGAATATCAAAGTCGTAATTACAGGAACGAAGATCGTCTGAATATAAACTTTAGAGAATCGCTTAACTTCTCGTAAATACAGTGTCTTCATACCAAGCCAATTTCTGATACCTCTAGAAGGGCTTGTATCCGGTTTTATTAAAATAGTATGATTCCTTATAGCTTTGAGATTGTATATTTATTAGGCGTATGCGGCATTAGTTCTATATCCTATAATAGCAATTAGTCTAGTCTAGAAGTTAGATGTTACGTAACTTACTAAATTTTTATAAATAAAGTGACAGAAATTATTATATCTAGATCGTTTAAGAAAAAAAAACCGCGAAAGACCTCAAAGAAATCTATTGAGAATGCGGCTATTTTCTATTTAGAACGATTTTCATCTTCAATTGAAAATCTGAGAAGAGTTTTAATGCGTCGGGTTTATAGATCAGCGCAATATCACAATACTAACCCTGAGGAAGATGCAAAAATTGTTGATTCAGTTATCTATCGATTTATTGAAACGGGAGTATTAAATGATAGACATTTTGCACAAATGCGTGCCAATACTCTATACAGAAAGGGTAACTCATCTCGTTTAATTCGCTCTAAACTCATTGAGAAAGGTGTAACAAATGAGATTATTAGTGAAGTTCTCGCGACTTTGTTAAATAATGGAGGAATTTCTGATCTTGAAGCAGCTAAGATCTTTGCAAGGAAGCGGCGTCTTGGACCATATCGCAATCCTGATAATCGTTCAGAGTACACTAAAAAAGATATGAATGCGCTGGCACGAGCAGGTTTTGGTTATAATGTGGCTTTAAAAATTATTAATGCAGAGAAATCATCTGACCTTGATGAAGACCTTAAATTTAAATAGAAATAGTAGATGGCAGCCTTAATCCAACAATTATTTGGGAACAGAAATGAGCGATTTTGAAATAGTTTGGAATAGTAGTTTTTTTGGCGTCACAGTCGGAGAAATGGCTTTAGCTTCATTAATTCTGTTTGCCTTTATTTTGACAAGGAAATTCTTTGCCCGGGTTGTAATAGCGCGCCTTAAAAGATGGGCAAGCCTTACCAAGACGGATATTGATGACCAGATTGTAGTCGTACTTCAACAACCATTAATGTTTCTATTTTTTATCATTGGTTTATCAATTGTTGTTAACTGGATAGCTTTTAGTTCAAATACTGAGGCAATACTCAATCAAATAATTAAATCTCTCATAGCTTTTACAATTTTCTGGACTGGATTTAGGTTAGTTGATCCAGTATCTATCTTATTTGACAAGTTATTATCTCGTTTGGCTGGGCCCGTAGCATACGAGGTCAAAAACTATTTACTAAAATTCCTTAAGTTTTTTCTTTTTGGATCTGGTGTAATTGCAGTTTTAGCGCAGTGGGGAATAAATCCATGGCCCTACTTTGCGGGTATTGGGGTATTGTCTCTACCTTTTGCATTTGCGGCGAAAGATACGGTTTCTAATTTATTTGGTGGGATCAAGCTTATACTTATTGATCGAGCTTTTAGTGTTGGTGACTGGATTGAAGCGCCGAGTATAGGGCATGGTACGGTTGAAGAAATTACTCTTTCCACGGTTAAAATTAGAAAGTTTTCGAAAGCCATCCAAAGTATTCCAAATGGTATTTTAGCAAATGCATCCATTACCAACTGGTCTCGTATGACTAATCGCCGAATAAAGATGGATCTTGGTTTAGATTATTCCACAAATGCAAATCAGTTTAAGGCTATATTGAGCAGAATTAAGAAATTAATTGCTGATGACGATCGAGTTGATCACACTGTTTCTGAGATGGTTCACATGGTAAATTTTAACTCCTCGAGCATTGATATTAATTTATATTATTTCACAAAAACAACTGACTGGGTTTTATGGCGTGAAATTATTGAAGATCATATGCTTAAATTCATAGGGATAATAGAGGAAGAAGGATCTAGTTTTGCGTTTCCCTCGCGTTCAATTTATGTTGAGGGTATTAATCAAGGAGATCTAATGCAAGGAATAGATTCTATTAAGGGTAACAAAAAATGAAATTAGATAAAATTTTAGTTGAAATCTCTCCAGGTGAGATGATTGATAAAATTACAATACTTTCGATTAAATCAGACATGATAAGTGACGAAGATAAGCTTAAAAATATAAACTATGAACATTCAATATTGTTAAAAACCAGAGATAAGTTCTTGCCCCAATCTCCCGAACTGGAAAAGCTTAGTTTTAATTTGAGAGAAATTAATGAAAAATTATGGAAGATTGAAGATGAGATAAGAGATTGCGAGAATAGAAAAGATTTTTCGAAAACCTTTATTGATTTAGCGAGGGCCGTCTATATTACCAATGATGAACGGTCGAATATAAAAAGAGAAATTAATTTATTATTAGGTTCTAAGCTAATTGAAGAAAAATCATATCAATCATATCAATAAATCAAAATTTTTTATGGGAAATGCGTTCAGTTGAGAATTCTAAGCCTATTTAGAGAGCCCCTTTATTTTTAAATCTATCTGTCGCACTGATTCGGATAAGTTTATAATTAAATTATTATATAAAAAATTTCATTTTTGCTGGGTTAAATTTACCCATTCACCATATATTTATGTTTAAATCGTTGTTTAGCAATCCTGGAAATCTAAATTTTCCATTATAATCAATAGTTTAAAATTTATTAAGAAAGAAGTTAAAAGAAAAATAATTGGCAGAAATTTTGCATAAGTAAATAGTAAAATGAAACTTTTGGTTATTTTATTATGCAAACTACGGAAAGAAATTATTCTAAAGGTGATATAATTTTCAGAGAGGGAGAACCCAGCTCATCGGCATTCATGATCGTAAAAGGACAAGTGGGACTTTTTAAAAAGAAATTAGTTGGCTCAAAATTTAAAATGATTCCGCTAGAAACACTCTCATCAGGTGATATTATCGGTGAGATGGGTATTTTTGACCATTCTGCTAGGAGCTCAACTGCTAGAGCCCTTGGACCAGTAATATTAAATGTAATTAAACAAGATAGTTTTAGGGAAGCTCTAAAAGACAAACCTGAAGTGGCTCTAGATGTCATAAATAATTTGGCGGAAAGGTTAAGGAATTCATCGGAAATGGCTGTCAGTCCAATGTCTGGAGATCAATTAAAGGCTAGAAAAAAAATATCGATTGGATCCGGATCAATTAAGGAAAGACCGCTTAATTCTACAAGTATTCAAAAATCCTTGTGGGAATCTATATTAGGGCTTTTTAAAAAATCCACGCATAAGCGTTATTTACTCGAATTCAGGGTCACAAGGTTAAAGGGTGATAAGGAAGGTATTCAAACAGCTAATTTGGTGAGGGCTTTATCCAAACAAAGAGGTGCCAACGTTGAAGTTTACCATGAACATGTGGTAGGAGAGAGTAAGGAAAATAATGAGGATATTTCGCTTAAATCCGCGTTGTTATCGGCACGTGAACTATTAGAGAAAGACAATGCGGATTTGCTAATTTGGGGAGAAATTAGTGAAGTGGGCTCAGTTATCAACCTTCGTTTTACGACTAGAAATAGTTATGAAGATCACCCTGGTAGTTTTCTTACTTCAGACCGATTAGCGTTACCAATAAACTTTGGCCCGGAATTAGCCAGATTACTATGCGCAACAGCGGTCGCATCTGTGGTGCCTTCGCATGAGACACAGCGTTTATTGATAAAACCACTTTTATTACCGGCACTCGATTTTGAGCAAAAAAACCAACAAGAGCCCCCAAAAGATTTGACATTAAAAGATCAAATATCAATTCAAATTTGTTATGCAAACATCATTGCGTTGATTGGGCATTATATGCATGACTTAAATTTAACTACAAAGGCTGCTAATTTATACCAAGAAAATTTAGATATGATATCTAAAGAAACAGATCGGAATACATGGGCTAATATTTTACTCCATCTTTGTCGAATTAGACAATTATTTGGCGACAAATCTAGAGATATCAAAATTCTTACTGAATGTATCGACAATTACCAAGATCTTTTGGAAGATTTTAACAAAGACGATTGCCCTCAAGAATGGGCGGCGATCCAATACAGGATAGGTAATACGTTATATAATTTAGATGATTTGCGTGGAGAGACGGTTGAGTTAAAAAACTCTATTCAATATTATCAAAGAGCATTGGAGGTTTATACTAAATTTGATGCTCCCCAAAAATGGAGTGATATAAAAAATAGTCTTGGTAGGGTGCTGCAAGTATGGGGTGATTTAGCAAGAAACTCAAAAATTATAGATAAAGCTATCAGTGAGTGTCAGCAGTCCTTACAAGTAAGGTCTATGGCTAAAAATCCAATTTTGTGGGCGGCTACAAAGAATAATATGGGGTCGGCTTTGTTTCTGAGGGGACGTTTAAAAAATGATGAAAATAATTTAAACACTGCCATTGATGCTTTTAATGACGCCTTAAAAGTATATAGGTCTTATGACGCGCAAAGATTAATTAGAATTACTGAACGAAACCTTTTAAAAGTAAATAATTTAAAAAAAATACGCCTAGCTAAGGGCTCAACGCCTATATTTTGGGAGCAGAAAATAGTTGGTGGGGGTAATAAACCTAGTCGGAAAATATCACGGGAAACAAGTAATTATGTTTCCAATTGAGGTAAAACGTAGATGGTAAGCCAAATATTAATACTGTTCTTTGCTGTTATGGTTTTTAAATGACAGAAAAAGTAAAAATTTTATTTGCTAATGATGCATTTTACTTGGCTTTTCAAAATAATGATATCGAAGCAATGACGACTCTTTGGGCAAATCGAGATGATATTAGCTGTATTCATCCAGGGTGGAATCATCTTTCTGGCCGCGACTTGGTTTTAGCAAGTTGGGATGATATTCTCTCGGGTAATAAGACTCCAAATTTCGAAATTAAGGGTGCTTCTGTAAACATTTACGAAAATATAGCGATCGTAATTTGTTACGAACTTTTTGAAAAAATATGCCTTGTTGCAACAAATATTTTTGTTAATGAGAATAAAGAATGGCGCATAATACATCATCAATCTAGTGCATCCCCCCCGCCAGAGGTTATTGATAACTCGGAGCCTATCGAGACTTTACAATAAATTATCACAAGTGAAATTTGTTAGGTTTGTATTGGGTATTTTTTATTGTATAGTTTAAATTAAGTATTCACACATTTTGTTTACGAAAACTATTTTAAAGATGATTAGGGCAGATTATCATGCGAAAATATTTAGAGATCGACTTAGAAAGCCAATCTATTGAGGAGCAGGAGCTAAATGGATTAGACGTCATTAGGGTTGGAAGGCATTTTATTGCCAAAACATTATTAGAAAAGAAGGCAGCAACTGCGGATCCTTTGGGGCCAGAAAACCCATTAATATTTTCTGCTGGACCGTTCGCAGGTTCAAATTTTTCGAATGCTAACAGATTAAGTGTAGGATGCAAAAGTCCCCTTACTGGAGGGATAAAGGAGGCGAATGCTGGTGGTACTTTTGCGTTCGCTTTGGGTCAATTGGGTGTCGCAGGTTTTACATTAAACGGGCAGTCTGATGAATGGGTTGTTATACATATCCCAAAAGAGGGTGATATTACTTTTTCAAATGCTGATGAATATTTAGGAAAAGGTAATTTTGAGGTAGCTAGAATGCTACACGATAAATATGGGGATAAGGTAAGTTTGGGTATTTGTAGTCCTGTTGGAGAGTACGGTGGACTGATGGCTGGAATATCATTTACAGATCCCGAAAAACGTCCAACACGTATTGCAGCTCGAGGAGGCGTAGGAGCTGTGATGGGTTCAAAGAAGGTTAAGGCTATTGTTATTGAGCGTAATAAAATGCCTGAGTTTAGCGATAAAAAGAAATATATGGGATCTGTAAAAGCCTATGGCAAAATGCTTGATGTAGATCCCGCTATCGATAATTTTCGTAAACTTGGCACGGCTATGGTGGGTGACTTTACTAATAAAATTGGTGGATTACCGACACGTAATTTTAGTTCAGGAACGTTAGTAGGCAAAGACGAAGGCCCATTTAAGCTTGGCGGGCAGTATATACGTAAGACAAACTTGGAGAGAGGTGGCGAGACCACACATGCATGTATGCCTGGTTGCATGATAAAATGCAGTAATATTTATGCGGATAAAGACGGAAATGAACTTTGCTCTCCGATGGAATATGAAACTCTCGGTCTTATTGGCAGTAATTGTGGATTAACCGACCCTGATGATGTTGCTCGATTAAATGATGTTGCCAATGATTTAGGCATAGACACTATTGAACTTGGGGCTACCATTGGCGTTCTTATGGATGCCGGAGAAGGCTCTTTTGGTGACGTTGAGTTTATGTCAAATGTATTGGAAGATATCAGGGATGGAAATGAAAAGGGGCGACTATACGCGGAAGGCACAGCCCGAGTTGGCGAACATTTTAATGTTAGTCGGGTGCCTGCGATAAAGAAACAAGGTATTAGTGCTTACGATCCACGACAAATTGAAGTAACTGGAATTTCAATGATGGTTACAGCTCAAGGTGCTGATCATACTGCTGGTAACATACCTACATTTGAATGTAAGGATAAGACTACAAAAGAGTTAGTTGCGGCGAGCCTTGATATACAGGAAGACTGTGCTGCTACTGATTCTTTAGGGTTATGTTTATTTGGCCGTTCCGTAACTAATGTTCAGAAAGCTTTTATTGCAGATGCATTAAACAATGCGCATGGAACTAATCTTGATGAGGGTTTTATGAAAGAAATTGGAAGAGAAGCTCTTGAAATGGAATGGCAATTTAACAAAGATGCTGGATTTACCGATGACGATGACGAGCTCCCCAAGTTTTTTTATGACGAGATTCTCTCAGGAAGAGATGTTGCTGCTCGGCATCATACCGCAGAGGTTAATACAGCGTTTAGAGAATCAATAAAGAAATAGCAGCTCTTGCAGTTTGTTGAAAATTAGCTGGAATATCTGCGCCTTAAAAATAGGACAAACACAACTGCTGTAACAAACATCGTAACACTATAGGTGGCTGCGGCTATGGTGGTTGGTCCACCACCGAACAAGAGTGTAGCAACGGCTATTGCTAGGGTTCCGTTTTGAAGGCCGCATTCGATTGAAATTGAAATTTTTTGTTTAACACCTGATCCAAATATTGTTGCTAGGAGCCAAGCGATGAGCAGCATAATTATATTAAGGCTGAGAGTAGCTAACCCAGTTTGTTGATAATATTCGATTATAAAATCTTTTTCTTTTATTATTGCTCCTATTAACACAATAACGAATAAGACGGTTGATATTCTCCTCGCCGAGTTCAGAGTTTTTAAAGATATGGACGTAAAGTAATATCTGATAGTCATACCTAATATGACAGGAACAGTAACAATTGCAAATATACTATAAGTTATTTTAGTAAGGGAAATTTTATTTGTCAGATTATCGCTAAATAAAAAATTGTATGAATAGCCAATTACCAAAGGTATCGTAATAAGTGATAATAGGCTGATAACAGCTGTAAGTGAAATAGATAGTGCAACATCTCCACGCCCTAATAAGGTCAAAATATTCGATGTAACACCACCTGGTGCGGCCGCAATAATCATTAATCCCAATCCAAGCTCTGGTGTTAATTTGAAAGCTATAACTAGTAAAAATGCAACAATGGGTAATATGATTGTTTGCGATAATAATCCAATAATAAAATCTTTTGGCTGTTGAATGACTCTTTTAAAGTCACTACTCGTTAGACCGAGTCCCAAAGAAAACATAATAAATGCTAGAGCGACGGGTAACGCTACATTCGTAATACTGTTCATATTGCCGGCCCACTTTTAAAGGTCCCTAAACTAGCTTTTTGTCTAACTAAATTATTTGGATAATTGGATATCCTCTAATGTAACACTCTCATCTAAGACTATATTGATTGTTTTCTTTTTAAAGCCATCCGCATTGATTTCAATTTGATAATCACCGCTACCTTCAGCTAATTTATCAAATTTAAAATCACCAAAAATATCTGTTTTAATTTCAGCAATGACTTCTGTGTTCCGTTTTAGCGTTACATCAGCATCCTGAATGCAATCAATAATATTATCCTGATTTGCGAATACACTGCCACCTATGAAGCAGGAGTTATACCTATACAGATTCTTATAGTATACTCGAGGTTTGGTTCCTTTTTTGGGTTCTAATACCTCAAGTTTTTCGTCTTGGGCGAGCTTTTCCATTTCCTCGTCACTAATTTTTTTTGCTACGATGGAGCCTGTCGCGCAAACGGATGACGCCCGAGGTTGCTTCCACCCTTCATCTAATAAATGGGCATCGAATATCCAAGTTTGCGGGATCTCAAGCTCTTCGTTCCACCAAATTCTATCATAGGGGCAACTATCTACTAAATGCTTTTGTCCTTTAGATTTAACTGGGTCAATTATAACAATCCCATCCTCTCTCTTCGTAATAGCGCCATCTTTGGCTTCCTTGATGCAAGGGGCATTATCGCAATGGTTGCACATCACCGGCATATAAGCTACGTCGATCATCGGTGCTTGTCCTCGCTCTTTTCGCATGATTTCAATCCAACGTGCTCCATGCTTGGGCATTGGTGCTGCATAGTTGGGAAACTCGTTATCAACATGCTCATCCTGACATGCCAGAACGCACATATTGCAATTCGTACAATTCTCTACATCGATAATTAAGTTCCATTTATCCATTTTTTATCCTTTATTCAGCTGGTACAAGTTGCTGTATTTTATTTTTTATTTTTCGGGAAGCAGTCGTTTTTTTAATTTCTACACTACCATCCCAAAGTTCAACTTCGACGAGTGCGGTTGAATTGCCCATTGAATGGGCCTTCTTTATTTGTGATTTTTTTGGTGTTAAGGAGTTCAATATTCCACCTCTATCAACAGACTCTCCTGGCTTACCAAGGGGATCATAAGTGGCGCAAGACTCGTAACCGTGGAGCGTTCCTTTAGGTAGGCGCTGGGTTACTAATGCTGCACAGACAACACCAGCCTGATCATTATAAACCTTTACTAGATCGTGCATTTTTATGTTTCTCTTGGCAGCATCTTCAGCATTGATCCGAATTATCCAATAATAGAAACCATCCACTTCAATACGGTGGTCTTTTATATTATTTATGAAACTATCTTTCGCATCGCCCTGTGTGTGGAATGAGTAACGGGGGTGTGGTGTTACCATTCTAAGCGGGTATGATTTTTCTTGTTTCTTATCAAATGGATTAAAATATTTTACGATCGGCGGCCGTTCTGGATCTTCGGCATCAAATCTTTTAAGACTTGCGGCCTCAAACTCTATTTTCCCTGATTGCGTTTGGATACCTTCTAAATAACCGTCCTTATAATCTGAAGGCAATGGCATAGGTTCTGGCACATCTTTTTTTCGTCCCTCATAAAACCAATTCCAAGATAAGGGGTCTCTGTTTTCTTCTTTTTCCGGGGGTATTACGACATATCCTTTTCTTATGAATTCTTTCCATGTAATAATTTGAGGTAAATCAGATGCTTCGAAGATACGTTTTGCCCAGTCCAATTCAGAAATTCCTTCAGTAAAATAAGCGCTTAAGCCAAGTCGCTCACAGATTAATGAGAATATCGTATAATCTGATTTAGATTCGCCCATCGGTTTGACTGCTTGATGCTGAAAGACGGCTACTCGGTTATTTAGTTGTGTCTGCCCGTGATGAGCATATCCGCCTAAAGCTGCCCATTCGCTAATATCTGGGCGTTCAAAGTTCGTACAAGCTGGAAGAATTATATCAGCAAATTTGGTTTCGCCCTCGTTCCAAATAGCTTGGCTTACAACAAACTCTAAGTTCTTTGATTGATACATTTTAACGTGTCTGTTTGAGTCAGCCATTGTCCCAAAAATAGAGCCACCAATTTTATACAGCATTTTGACAGGTGAGTAACCTGGCTTAGGGTATGAAATTTTATTAAATTGGGCCTCTATACTTTTTCCATCCCAAGCATAACCCTCTGCTTTACCCTCTATTATTGCTTCTGGAAGCCATAACCTTGGTATAGCCTGCTCAACAGTATTGAGGCTGGGTAACTGAGGCATTCTCTGGTAAAGTTCTACTGACATTGCTGTATGATGAAGATCTCCAGACATGCCCCCTTCTGCATATCCTGGAAAATAAAAATTAGTATCAACCGGCGTACCCCATTGAAGATTTCCCATGTTTACACCAGGTTTTCCTATTCCCTGCATAGCAATTAAACAGACTTGAGAACGGGCCCATTGAATTCCGGTAGCATTTCTGCAAGCTCCCCCATGGCCGTTCCCCCAGCCACCAGAGGCCAAATAAACTTTTTTGTTTCCCCATTTCCGCGCTAATGCTCGAATATCTTTCGCTTTAAGGTTTGTTTCTTTTGCAGCCCACTCAGGTGTTTTGGGAACGCCATCGTCTTCTCCCATCACATAAGCTCTCCATTTTTCAAAACCGGTCGTACGATTTTCAACAAATTCTTTATCATAGAGGTCTTCCTCTATCCATACATTCGCGATAGCCATTGCCAATGCTGGCGACGATGCTGGCTTCGGAGCCAACCACTTACCTCCGAGAAATTGCGCAGTATCATTATAATAAGGGTCAATATGAACCATATCAATATCTAGTTCTTTCAACCATTTGCGACGAACAGTCCCTTCGAATGATCCGTAAGCACCGCTTGTTCCCTCTGGATTGCTGGACCAGAAAACGACCATCTCAGCTTCTTTTAATAGGTCTTCAACAGTCCCGTATGTTTCCGACTGACCCACCCTAAGGGATCCCCCCCAATGATGAGCAGCGCCCCAATACCAACCTTCCCAGCTATCTGGATTGTGTAATACCCGTGCCATTCCAACCGCATTAATAAATCTAAAATCTGCACTAAGATAATATCCAACATTTCCCCAAGTGTGGTGAGATCCATGAGAATTGGCTATGGCACCTGGACCATGTTCTTTTTTTATCCGTTTAATCTCGTTTGCGACTATATCTAATGCTTCATCCCAACTAATACGCTCGTACTCTGAAGAACCTCTATTTTGTTGGTTGCGCTCGCCATTAGGGTCGAAGTCAACTCTTTTCATTGGATATAAAAGCCTATCCGGAGAATAGAGCATGCTTTTCCAATTCATACCATGAGGAGCAAGTGTTGTTTTCCGTGGTGGTTTAAAGGTCTTTCCTCTTGCTTCAATTGTAAACGTGTCTGGATCTGTATCATCAAAATCAATCGGCGTTATACGGATCAGTTTATCGTTTTTCACATATAGAAAAACTGGACCGCCGTTTGTCATGTTGGTGTATCTTGTTACCCCATTGCCCATTTCTACGCCATATTTCCAACCTATTGTTTGTGTTTGCATGATTGTTTGAGTGAACCACAAAGTCAGATGGTCAGGTCCCTCCAGCCCTATTAAAAAATCCTTCATCGCATTGATTTGATCGAGTTGATTAATTGGAGGCATTAAAAGTCGCGCTGCAATTTCAGAAGTCTTGAAAGTAAGCGTTATATCAGGTTCATCTAATATACCACTTTGTGACTTGATTTTACCATCCTTGAAAATAAACCATCTACCAACTGATCCATCGTTAGTTCGCATTTGAGCAGAAAAATTTTTTTCTTTTAGGCGCTCTCTGAATGCACTATATCGCTTAGATTGTAGCCATAATAAAACTCTCAATCCCAGCAATATTAAGCTGAACTTAAATGCACCCATAAGCAAATCTCCATTATAAAATTATTTCTAGTTGCTCAATTCCTTATTTAGGCCTGAACACTTGCGCCCTATTTATATACTCCAATCGGTACATGTAAACCTAAATCTCATATTATGGGATTTAAAAAAGGTGGCCTACTTCTGCAATAAAATGAATACAGTACCTTATCGATTTTAGATCATATTCGTAAATTTTGTTTCCTTGCATAAATTGATGAAGATTAAACTTAATTTTATTACAATTGTTTAGAACTAAAGTTAAATTTAGTTTGGTCATTAATTGGTCGTAGTTCAAAAATTACAATATTTAATACAACATAATATCATTTACCTTAGTGGGACTTTAATAGTCCTATCAACAAATCAGCCATTATTGACTATAAAATTTTTTTAGATACTCTCTAGATTATTTTAATACATATATTGAGGAACACTCTATGAAAGTTAACAGATTAAAAGATGTGAAACCATATGAAGCTGGCGGTCATTTTGATATGAAAGGATTTAGACTGCAAGGCCACGAAGCGAGTGATTTGAAAAATTTTTGGGTTGGACTATCTTATTTTCTTCCCGGTGGAGGTACGACACATACGTCTACGCCTTTAGAAAAGTGTTATGTGTGTGTTGGTGGTGCAATAACCATCAAAACAGATAAGGAGGAAGTAACTTTAGAGAATTTAGATTCAATTTATCTTGAGCCGAGCGAGAGCAGATCCATTATTAATAAGAGTAATGAGATAGCCACGATACTTGTTATTATGCCTTATCCGGAAAAATCATAAGATTATAAATTATGAATAAATGCCGTATATGTTTTGAAGAAATATCCCAAATCTATCATGTTAGGGAGATGTTGATGGGTTTAAGGGAGGTCTTTGAGTATTATGAGTGCGGAAGTTGCGGATGCCTTCAAATTTCATCAATTCCAGAGGATTTAGATCGTTTCTACCCCAAAGATTATTATAGTTTGCAATCCCCTAAAATAAAAAAGGCGAGATTGATTAGAGACTATGTGCGTAAGACCCGTGCTTTAAGTCAAATTTTTGGGACTAATTTATTGGGCCATATTCTTTCTGTTGGAAAGCCCCTTTCGCCAATAAATATTGTATACCGTCGGATTGGTTTACATCTCGATCATAGTATTTTGGATGTTGGTGGTGGCGCAGGAAATCATGTTTTATCTTTGCGCAATCTTGGTTTTAATAAAGCAATGTCCCTTGACCCGTTCATCCAGAGTGATGTTATGCACGAGGGATCATTATTAGCAAAAAAAGCAGAAATTTTTGATTTAAGTGACAAGTATGATTTAATAACTTTTCACCATTCTTTTGAGCATATGGATGGCCAACTTAAAATACTCAAAAAAGCGGCCGAGCTTATTGGGAGTAAGGGACGTATTTTAATTAGAATACCTACGGTAACGTCAGAAGCTTGGCTAAAATATCGTGAGAATTGGGTGGGACTTGATGCGCCCAGACATCTGTATTTACATTCCCACAAAAGTATTCGTTTTTTAGCTGCGGAAGCTAAGTTAAAAATACTTGATTTCTGGAACGACTCAGAGGCCATGCAATTCTGGGGTAGCGAGCAATATTTAAACAATATTCCCTTGGATGACCCTCGTTCCTATGCGAAGAATACAAAGACTTCGATTTTTACAGATGATCAAATTAGAGAATTTAAATCTCAATCTGTTGAATTAAACAAAAAAGGGTCTGGCGATTGGGTTTGTCTTGTTTTAGGTACCTGAAAAATTTCTCTTAACATTAATGAACGGTAGCATAATCTTTTGTCTGCAATCCATAATTTTAAAGATATTACAATAGTTATAATATTATATAATTCCCAAGAGGTAATTGGAAATTGTTTAAAAAACTTCTCTGATGAACAAGAAATAATTATTGTTGATAATGCAAGCTCTGATCAGTCAATTAACATAGTTAAAAAATTAAAACCTATTTCTTTAATTATTCGGAATTCAGTCAATAAAGGCTATGGCTCAGCCGTAAATCAAGCCTTATCGGTCGTAAAAACAAAATATGCCTTATTAATTAACCCTGACGCTGTGATGCAAGTTTCTGATATTTCGATTTTATACCAATATGCCGAGGCCAATGATAACGCGAGTATTGTCGTCCCAGGATCTGGTTGGGAGTTGCACTTAAAGGGGCCTGATGGAGATACAATAAGTTCTCCAATATCGCCGCTAGAAGGTCCGTTTTGCACTTGGTTTGTATCTGGAGCGATTTGGTTGCTTCGCCGCGACGATTGGCTTGAATTGCAAGGATTTGATGAGAATATATTTTTATATAGTGAGGATGTTGATTTTTGTTTGAGATTGAGAAAAGTAGGAAAGGAAATAATAGTGTGCCCTCACTCTAAAGCTCAACATCAAGAGAGTACATCAGCCCCCCTCACAAAAGAAATACAGTGGCGTAAGGAATGGAATCTTATATGGAGTCATCTATACGTAACCAAAAAACATGATGGGGAATTGAAAACAAAAAAAGTGATAGCAAAACTATTATGGCGTCATGTCCCAAAGATGATCTTTCATGGTTTGGTTTTTGAGAAAAAAAGATTTCGCCGAGATCTGGCTATCGTCAATGCTACGCTATCTTTTATTTGCGGCCGAAAGCCCATTAAAGACTAAATTATTTTATTTAAAT
>CENP01008458.1_pt1 | contig 32578 bp, 31 predicted proteins | sample 361281 | NCBI WGS metagenome assembly CENP01 (sample SAMEA2591122, study PRJEB7988) | marine metagenome | biome: marine biome (ENVO:00000447); feature: deep chlorophyll maximum layer (ENVO:xxxxxxxx); material: saline water (ENVO:00002010), including plankton (ENVO:xxxxxxxx) | depth 70 m | reverse complement strand
CTTTGAACCTGATCCATACAATAATGGCGGAGGAATTGCATGCACATCATCAACAATACTTTTTTTTTATTTTTTTTTATTTTTCTTAGCATTACCGGCTTCTCTCAGGACATTGAAGAGATAATTGTAAAAGGAGACTGGCGCGAAATAAATGTTCTTGAAGAAGACTCAAGCATTGTCATTCTTAATAATCAAATTATAGAATCACAACCAATCAAGCATTTTGAAAATCTTTCTTATTTGGTACCAAACCTTAATTTTGCTGCAAGTGATTCCAGGGCAAGACATTTTCAAATTAGGGGCATTGGAGAAAGGTCTGGATATGAGAGAACCCCCAATTCAGCAGTAGGATTTCTGATTGATGATATTGATTACTCTGGCCAAGGAGGCATTGCAACAACTTTTGATGTAGATCAAATCGAAGTCCATAGAGGACCTCAGGGATCTAGAATAGGCTCTAATGCTCTAGCTGGGCTAATTTATATAAAGACAAAAGAACCAACTGAAGTATTTGAGGGTTCGAGTGAAATTACTTTGGGAACTTATGGAACCCGCAATGCAGGAATTGCATTTGGAGGCCCTACACAATTTAATCAAGATATTACCTACCGGGTGGCATTAAGGAGCGATTACTCAGATGGATTTAGAAAGAATTTATTTTTAGGTAAATCTAACACTTCAAAAAAAGATGAAGACACATATAGGTTAAAACTTAATTGGAAATTAAGAGATAAAACAACACTTAAATTTCTTATAACTCAAATAGATTTAGATGATCCAGCAGATATTTGGACCATCGATGGAAGTTTAAATACTCTTTCAGATAGACCAGGTATGGATTCTCAAAAAACGAATGCTTATAGCATGAAGATTTTTCATGGCTTCACCGGATATGAGTTTCAGAGCATCACCAGCATCACAGATACGGATGTGATTCTTAGCTATGATGCGGATTGGGGTAATGCTAAGTCACATGCACCTTATACCTATGATTATTTTTCAGAAACATTGAGAGATAGAGAGACCTTTAGTCAAGAATTGAGATTGGTTTCAGATGAACTAGATTTCAATTCAAATAGAAATACCGAGTGGGTTCTTGGTATCAGCTATTTTGATGTAAAAGAAGTTAATTTTAAGAATGATGATGGAGTTTATGGCGATCCATCGGATCCTTTTGGTCCCTATGGAAGCCAATCCTCATCTTCAAGTAATTTTTCTTCAGATAATTTGTCAATATTTGGCAACATAGATTACTTTTTAGACGAATTTACCAAGCTGTCTATTGGAGCTAGGTGGGAGGATTATCAATCAAATTATTATGATTCATTTGGAGAGTCATTTAATCCAAATGACCAGATGTCTGGTGGAAAAATATCATTGAACAAAAACTTAAGTGATGTTGCAAATATATTTATTAGTGTTGCAAGGGGATTTAATCAAGGCGGCTTTAACCTAAATCTTGGGCTAGCTCCAGACTCAAAAAATACTAATCTATATTATGATCCAGAATTTTTAACAAATTATGAAGTTGGTTTTAACGCTCAGCTTTTTGATGCAAAGACGAATATCGCTGCAGTAATTTTTTATTCTGATAGAGAAGATCAGCAAGTTCTAATTTCCACTCAAGTTGATCCAACAGACCCAAATACCTTTTCATTCTTAACGCAAAATGCAGCTGAAGGAACAAACAAGGGATTAGAACTCAATATTGATGTGCAGCTTACGGAATCTCTTAATTTTTTTGCAAGACTGGGCTTATTAAGAACTGAGATTAATAATTGGAAATCTAGGCCTGATCTTGAGGGCAGGGCGCAAGCGCACGCGCCTAAAAAGAGTTATGCGTTTGGAATGAATTGGTCCATTACAAATAGAGCATCATTATCCGTAGATGTAGTTGGTAAAAGTGGCTTTTATTATTCTGATTCGCATAACAATCAATCTAAATCATATTCGCTAACAAATATAAATTTTGATTATTTGATTGGAGGATGGACATATTCCATTTGGGCTAGAAATATTTTTGATGAATATTATTCGGTAAGAGGATTTTATTTTGGAAATGAGGCGCCTGACTTCAAAGATACATTATATGAACGACACGGTGATCCAAGACACGTCGGCCTTTCAGTGAGATATGATTTTTAATTATATTATTCAAAATTGGCTTGAGATAGCAGCGGTTATTTTTGCCATTTTGTATCTTATCTTAGCAGTCAAACAAAATATTTTATGCTGGATTTCAGGAATTATTAGTTCCATCCTATATTTTTTTATTCTGCGTTCAGTGGGCTTGTATATGGAGGCATATTTACAAATTTTTTATGTATTTATGGGTTTTTATGGTTGGTCACAATGGAAAAAGGAAGCAATAAATAAAGAAAATTTTGTCGTACATACCTGGAGTAAATTAAATCATTTTTTTGCACTTTCTATTATATTAATGCTGTCATTTCTTTCGGGTACTTTGCTTCGCTCATTTACTGATTCAGCACTTCCATTCTTAGATGCATTCGTGACCTGGGGGGCAGTAGTTGCAACCTATATGGTTGCAAAAAAATTGCTTGAAAATTGGCTATATTGGTTAGTCATTGATTCAATTTCAATACTATTATTTATTTCAAGAGATCTTTGGTTAACGGCATGTTTATTTGGAGTCTATATAGTAATAATAGTATTTGGTTTCCGTTTGTGGAGTAAAGCGCTTAAAGAGAATAATGCAGTCAGCTCTTGAGAAAATTAAATCTATACCTGGAAAGTGTATTTTAGAGCGCGAATTATCTTCAGGCTCAATTTCAAACGTTTATCTGGGTATTCTTAATGATGTTAAGGCTGTTATCAGAGTCGATCTTTTGGTTGCTTCAAGACTAGCAATTGATCGGCAGCATGAAGTGAATCTACTCATGGATATCAGTCATTTAGATCTAGCTCCTAAAGTGCTTTACAGTGATATTGCAGCAGGCATCTTGATATGGGAGTATATTTCCGGAACACAATCTCTTTTTACTGGTAAGAAATTTAAGGCAAACGATTTATATCAATTAGGTAGCTGTCTTTATTCTCTTCACAGTCATCCCATTCCTAAGAATTCTATTGATATATTCTCTAATTCAATGTCTTTATATCAAAGTTTGCTCGTTGATTCATCTGAGAAAATTTTATTTAACAAAGCTTTAAACCTCTACAATGAGTTATTGCAAGATGCCACAAATAAAGTACTTTCGCATAATGATTTACACCCAGGAAATCTGCTTTGGAATAAAAAATGCTACTTTCTAGATTGGGAATATTCTGGAGTCAATCATCCATGTTTTGACATAGCTTCCCTAGTTAAGAGTTTGAAATTAAATAAAAGCCAAATCAAAGAACTGTCAAATGGTTATAAATCTAGAAGCAATCTTTTTCAAATAGATACACTCAATCAATGGATTGATTTCATTGAGTATCTAGAAGAAATTTGGAAGATTTCTGTTGCAAAGGTTTCATAGAGCTAAAATCTCAGAGATACCTGATGCTATATTTCTGACATAATCAAAAGATGAAAAATATATTTATCTTTTTAACGATAGTAATTTTTATCTCCGCGTGTAGTAAATCTTCAAATCTAGAAATAAATTTAGAACAAAGTGAATTATTTCTGGTAAAGAATTTATTAAATTCTAAGGTCGTTGAAATTGAGCCAGGCCTTCAATACATGATTTTAGAATCATCTCAAAGTAATACATCTAAACCAAAACTTGAAGATACCATTACTGCAGATTTTCATGGAACATTAATGGATGGTTCTGTATTTTGGAGCTCTATTGAGATTGGCGAGCCTTTAACCATTCAACTTTCACAATTAATTCCTGGATGTCAAAAGGTGATCTCCCTTATGCAAGAAGGTGATTTTTGGAGAGCCTTTATTCATCCTGATCTAGCATATGGCAAAGAGGGCAGACCCACTATACCTCCTAACTCTGTTCTAACATTTGATATAAAGCTTCATGCGATTGAACAAGAAACATTATAAAATTATGACAAAATATCATTTTTAAGTTCATAATGGATTCCAATGTTAATTGAAAAATTTTTTGCTCATATTTCGAACTGGAAAATGGCTTGGTTTGGCCTAATTTTTTTGGGAAGTATCATCAATGCAGTCCTGCAAAAATCTAGTTTAGTTGGAGATTCACCTTATGTTTCAGTATTTGCTTTTGGAGCAGGAGCCTTGATTGGACTTGTTGCAAAAATTAGGGGAGCTTGGTTATGAGAGAATCACCAGAAATTGCTGCAGAGTTTTCATTTGAAAAAGAAAAAGCAATTGCTAAAAGCTTTTCACAAAGATTTCAGTGGGAAATGATTCTAATAGGTTTGGGACAGGCAGTTATTTGGCTTTCATTATGGCCGCTGGTCCTGAATGGCATTATAGATTTATGGGTAGGATTTTTAATCGCAAGCCTATGCGCATGTTTTGCTTATTTGCCATCTCATGAAGCTCAACATGGTAATTATTCTAGAGGTAATTCCAAGCTAAGATGGCTTGATGGGTTCGTTGGTCATATAACTCTTATTACTCTTATCTATCCTTATCATCTTTTGAGAGTGACCCACATGAAACATCATGCTTATACCAATGATCCAGAAAAAGATCCTGACTATCTTAATGCGCATACTAGTTCCGTGCTCAAAGTTATTAAAAATGTTTTAGATGGTTCAACATTAGACTTTGGAAAGTATCTTGAAGTTTTTTCAGCTGACAAGGCTTTTGTGCATTCTTTTGAAAAAGCAATTCCAATCGCGCTTTTATATAGATTTATCCTCTTAGTGCTGGTTATTATCTTTCCATTGGAAACCTTATTACTATGGTGGCTGCCCGCCAAGATAGGTTCGGTTTATACAACTGTCTTTTTCTCTTACTTTCCACACCTTGGGACTTCAACTGGAAGATATCAAAATACTCGATTCTGGACTCATTGGATGCCAAGATATTTAAATCATTCCATGCAGCTTCATTTTATACATCATCTTCATCCAAGCATTGGGCACTATGATGAGCCGAAGGCTATTGAAGCTCTAAAACCTTTTCTAATTGCAAGAAAAGTACCTGGCGCAAATAAAATTCCTGACAGGGTTACTCTAAACCCTTTAATCAAAATCTAAGTTTTAAACTCATTTCAGCCTCAAGAAATTTTAACTAGTTGCTTGTATAATCCAATGATTGGAGGATATGAAAAATTAAAAGAATAGTTGTCAGCGGCGGTTTTGATCCAATACATTCTGGACACATTGAATATTTTAAATCTGCTAAGCGGTTTGGAGATCATCTAATTGTTGCCCTGAACAGCGACGAATGGCTGATTAAAAAGAAAGGTAAGTTTTTTATGCCGTTTCATGAAAGAGAAATAATAATTTCGAATTTAGAGATAGTAGATGAAGTTCTTGGTTTTGATGATGATAAGCAAGGCAGTTGTTGCTTTGCATTGGAAAAAATTAAATCAAGATACCCAGAAGATGAAATTATCTTTTGTAACGGGGGAGATCGAAAAGCAGAAAATATCCCTGAAATGAGTGTTGCAGGCATAACGTTCAAATTTGGAGTCGGTGGAGATCATAAAATTAATTCTTCAAGTAGCATTCTTAAAGAGTGGCAGTTTGATAGCGAAGAAAGAGTTTGGGGCAAGTTCTATAATCTCTTTCAGGATCATCGAATAAAGCTAAAAGAACTTATTTTGGAGCCTCAGAAGGGAATGTCATTTCAAAGGCATCAAAAGCGAAATGAGATATGGTTTGTCAGCAAAGGCTCATGTTTAGTCAAACATAGCCAAGATGATCCAGAAGATATTCAAGAGACCAAGTTATTAACTGAAGAGGTTTTTCATGTAAAACAGGGTGAGTGGCATCAGTTAATTAATCCCGAGCAGGATGCCTGCCATATTATTGAGATTCAATATGGGGAGTCCACCAGTGAAGAGGACATAGAGCGATTATTCTATTATGAGAATAATTAATTAATTTTTTAATTTTGCCTCTAACTCTTCAACCCTCTTTTCAAGTTTTCTCAATTCAGACTCTTTTACAAAGCCAGATTCTTGCATAAATTTTTCTAATGCAGGCTTAAGCATTTTTTCCATGCCCTTCATATCACCTGCCATTTTTAATGGATTAAACATATTATTCTCCTATCAGTATAAATATAGGGATAGATTAGAATATTGCAATTCTTAATAAGACATCAGCTACAATATATAAAAACGGAGGTTGTATGAGCATTTCAAATTATTTAGATAGCGTTGCCAGGCCCTTTGAGGTATTTGCACCATGGATTTTAAGATTAGTCTTGGGCGTGTCATTTATTCTGCACGGTTTAGGAAAATTTCCTTTGCCTCCAGAAAAGATGGTTACTTGGTTTGAAAGCATGGGAATAGCGGCTCCTGAGATTGTCGCAAGTCTTGTTGCTATTGGAGAGGTTGGTGCTGGGGCTGCAGTAATCTTAGGCGGCTTTCTTGGTGGTGCGGGTCATCTAGTAACCCGACTCGGCGGTGGGGCAGTACTGGTCATCATGACAGGAGCATTTTATTTAGCTCATGCTGATTGGTTTATCACCCAAAAATTATTTATGAGTGAGCAGATCTTTTTATTTGCTCTGGGGCTTTATTTCGCTATAAAAGGCAATAATTAAAAAAAATAAAAAAAGCTTGTAAATCTAAATGAGAATGATTATCATTACTATTCTCAATTAGACCCATTTTCTTCTTGAGCATTTATCAAGGAGATAAAATGCAAAATTGGCCTAATACGCATACAAAAATAAATTTTGTGATTATGGGATTGTTAACAATCCTCTTCTTTGCTCCTGCATTTGCAGTTGAGTATGACATTGAAACAATCGAATCAGTTAGTATTATTGGAACAAAAGCGGATGCAAGAAAAATTGCAGGCTCAGGAACAGTGATTTCTAATGAAGATTTACAAAAGACAATTGATACCGATATTCATAAAATTTTGTCAGCAGTACCTGGCGTATTTTTTAGAACAGAGGATGGTTATGGGCTCAGACCAAATATCTCCATTAGAGGAACAAGCCTAGATAGGTCGTCAAAAATTACTATTATGGAAGACGGTGTCCTAGTAGCTCCAGCTCCTTACACCTCTGCTTCAGCATATTACTTTCCAACCACTGGAAGAATTCATGGTGTAGAAGTTCTGAAGGGACCTTCTGCCATTACTCAAGGTCCTAGTACTATTGGCGGCGCATTAAACTTAATTAGCACACCAATACCAACAGAAGGCAAAGGTCAATTCGTTCAAGAGCTCGGTGATAATGGAATGATGAGAACTCATGCAGTGCTGGGCGGTGATAATGGAACATTTGGAGCCATGGTAGAAGTTCATGAGCATTCAACAGATGGATTTGATTCTATAGCTAATGTTGGCGGAGATACAGGCTTTGATAAATCAGACTTACTCGCAAAATTTAGGTATACATCAGGCAATCATGAGGTCGCCTTGAAGATGCTTGATTTAGATGAAAGCTCTGATCAAACATATGTTGGATTATCACAGTATAGTTTTCAACAAAATCCAAGGAGACGCTATGGCATGACTCAGTATGATCAAATGAATAATGATGGTGAACAGCAATCAATCACTTATAAAGGTTCATTTGGTAATGTTGATGTTATTGCAACTTCCTGGAGCAACGATTATCACAGAGATTGGTTTAAAGTTGATAAAGCTAACAATGGTAAAGCTTTTGGTATCAGCAATGGAATTAACAATGTAATTGATGCAGCTAATAATGGAAATGCTGATGCTCAAGGTATCCTTGATGGCACAAGAGCAGTTGAAGTAAAACTAAAGCATAACAACAGATTTTATGGCAATGAAGGCATCCAATTTCAATTATCAACAGATATTGGTAATCATTCTGTGACATTTGGTTACAGGGACATGGAAGACTATGAAAGCAGATTGCAAAACTATGAGTGTTTTGATCAAAGTGCTGATGGAAAGAACTCTGCCCTTTCTCCATGCAGCACTGGATGGACAGGCAGTAACAATAGATTGAGAGAAACAGACGCTACTTCATATTTTGTACAAGATACCATCACCATGGATAAGCTCTCATTAACGCTTGGTTATAGATCTGAGGATTACGACAAAGTTGAAAATAGATGGACTGATGCGAAACCAACAAGAACTATAAAAGACGCTAAATATAATAACAAAAAATCAAGCGGCGATTATTCAACTACAGGTTTTGGTGCAACATATGATGTGAGTGAAAATCTTAAGCTTGTAGCAGGTTTCCATCAAGGAATGTCCCCTGTTTTCAATGGAGATGCTGAAGAAGCAGATAACATGGAACTGGGATTTAGGTATAACAAAGGAAGAACTGCTGTTGAAGTAATTTACTTTGCAAGTGATTATGCAAACTTAGTTGCAGAGTGTAAAAATTCATCAGGCAGTGATTGTGATGCAGGTGATACTTTTAGTGGTGGTGAAGTTGATGTTTCAGGTTTAGAGATTGATGCATCATGGGTTGTGCAAAGTAATACTGTAAATTACCCAATAGCAATTACATACACCTCAACAGATGCAACTTTTGATAATAGCTTTGACAGTGATTACTTTGGAGTTGTAGCATCTGGAGATGATGTTCCATACATCCCAAGTTCTGTTTTGGCTATCAGTGCAGGATTTATAACTGAAAGTGGTTGGAGTGGGTACATGAGAATGGCAGATCATGGCAGTTCATGTTCTACAGCAGCTTGCGGAGCTTATGAAAATATTGAGGCTTACAGTTATATCGATTTATCTCTCAGGAAGAGAGTTAACGAAAACTTAGATGTTTATGGCGTCTTAGAAAATGTTACTGATAATGAAGATATTGCAGCTCGAGCCCCAAAAAATGGTGCCAGATCGCAAAAACCTCAAACATTTAAAGTAGGATTTAGTTACAAGTTTTAATAAATTTCTCATTGGAGGCTATCGTAAAAAAGTTGTGGTAGCTTTACTCCCTGAACCCTTCAAAGCATGTTCCCTAAGACGAACACAGGGTTTGAGGTAGCCTCCCTTGAGGAACCTAACTCAAGAGGGATCGATGATGAGAAAACATGGTAATTTTCTTTCCCCAAACTCCCAAGTTTGAAGATATTTCTACTCCTAAGTTTTAATATATTTCAAGTTTTGGGCGTCATCAATCCCTTGCGAGCCGATGATCTTTATTAGAAATAGCTTATTGCACTGAAAAAGATATCTTGTACAATTATTCCTTCGTGTGGGGCTATAGCTCAGCTGGGAGAGCACCTGCTTTGCAAGCAGGGGGTCCGCGGTTCGATCCCGCGTAGCTCCACCATTATTCGATAATCATCAAATCCTCGGCAATTTTTATCTCACCATCATAAGTTGCCCTTGTCTCTTTGAGAATTTCCTCAGGGGTAGATCCCCAAAAAAGTATATGGGATAGAAGTAAGAGTTTTGGCTTTGCTCGAGATGCAATCTCACCAACCTCGAAAGTAGAGGTATGGTGTCTTTGGTGGTATTTTTGCCATTCTTTAGTTTTGTCCAAAAATCCTGCATGAGAATATACTTCATGAACAAGGATGTCCGCTCCATTTGCAAATTCCTCCAATATTTTTGAAGGTCCAGTATCGCCAGAGAATACTATGACCTTATCTGCAGAGGTAAATCTAAATCCATATGCATCATCAAAGCTTCCATGGGGAACCTTAAAAGCTTCAACAGTAACATTTTTATCTTTAAAAACTATACCCTCAACAAGGAGCTGAAATTCAAATTGATAACCTACTTTATTTGATGGTTGAGTTCCATGGATTCTATAATTTATATCATCTTCATAAGCTTTCAGAATAGACTTTGCCATTTTATCTAATCCAAGTGGACCAAATAATTTTAATTCTGTATTTCTCCCCATAACCCATGGAGTGAGTAATAGGTCTGTTAAACCCGCAGAATGATCAGAGTGTATATGAGTTAAAAATGCATACTCTAGATTTTTTACTGACATTTCTTTTATATCACCACCCCATTCAGTTGAAAGAGCAGCGGCATTTCTGATAACTCCCGGACCAAAATCAATCAAGTATGTTTGATTATTTACAATTACGGCATAAGCTGAGCCCTTTCTTGTGGGATCAGGATTAGGCGTCCCTGAACCTAGAACAATTAATTTAGTTGATGCACTTAAAACAATTGGAAACAAAATTAATGATAAAAATATTTTTTTCATATTAGATATAAAAGATTACAATTTAGTTAATAAATAATACCTCTAATTTGTAATAGTAATGTCAGAATATCTATCTATTTCAGAAATAATGCAGTCAGCAGTAACTCCAGTTTTTTTATTAGCTGGCATAGGCGCATTGATGAATGTTATGACTGGAAGACTTGGAAGAATTATCGATAGGCTAAGATATCTTCAAGGCTATCTCTCAAGAGTGAGTGACAAAGATCAAGAAATTATTTTATCAAATCGTAAAAGATTGATTTTGCGCACTAAATTTATTAACACGGCGCTTTTCTTTTGTACCCTTAGTGGCTTAATTGTGTGTATTGTCATCGGCTCATTATTTGTAGGAGGCATCTATCAAATTTTACTAGATAACTTTATTTCATTTGCTTTTATTCTGTGCATGGCTTGTTTAATACTGGCTTTAATTTTTTTAATTTTTGAAATTCTATTTGCTACAAAAACTTCTAGAAAAAATCTTTTGGCAACCGAATCTATAATCTCCAAATATCTTGAAGATCAAGGAAAATAAATCTTGAAAAAATCTATTTCATTAATAGGAATGGCTGGAGCGGGGAAATCATCTGTGGGGAAAGAACTTGCCAAAATGCTAAATTTAAAACTAATCGATAGCGATACCCTTATTGAAGAGCAATATGATAAAAGTTTGCAAAAGATTCTTGATGATGAGGGGTATATTAAACTTAGAAAAATTGAGAATTTAGTTCTCAAAAACCTTAGTTTAAATGAAACCGTCCTTTCAACTGGTGGAAGCGCAGTTTATAGCGAAGAAGCAATGGAATATATCAAAAAAAATTCAATAGTAATATTTTTAGAAGTTCCCTTTGGCCAAATTTTAGAGAGGGTACCAAGTTTTCTTGATAGAGGTTTTGCAAAAGCTGCAAGTCAATCTATTGAAGATGCATTTGAAGAAAGACAAGAATTATACAAGAAATACTCTCATCACAGAGTCAGCAATACCAAAGATTTATATTCTTGTGTTTCTAAAATTATAGAATTAGTTGAGGTTTGATGCCTTTATTTGCGTGTCTTGATGCTCTCCAAAACCCCAATAACATTGCCAAACCCTCGATTATCATCGTATTGTCCTATTATCCCAGCTAGCTCCAATCTTTGATTGATCCCATCAATAACTTCTGAAAGGTAGCATGTTCTTCCTATGAAACATACTTTCTCCGATCCCACTAATAATGCATTTAAGTAGGCTACTGTTCCAATAACTTCTCCAACCATATTGCATAGTGCTGCAGCGGTATTTTCCATAGTATCCGCTGATGAATTCTTTGCTTGACCAAAATTCACAGCAGTTATTTCTGGTGAGAGATTACCTATTTTATTTACTACATCTCCAATCAATAGATCTAGTTCAGCTCTAGATCCATGCTTTGCAAATTCATTAATTTCAGAGCCATTTGGGTTTTTAAATAGTAGGGAGCCAAGGCCCTCAAGCATGCCGCCACCAACCGCAATACCACCCAAATGATTAAAATTTTTATCTTGAATATGCACACAAGCTGTTCCTGTGCCAGCACTTACCACAAGAGTGGATTCATCTTTAATGCCATAGAGTTTTTTTGCACCCAAACCAATTGCGTCTATCTCATTAATTTTTTCAATTTTTATTTTATCTAGTGAGTCATCTAAATCTGAGGATTTGCCACCAGTAACTCCAATTTTCTTTACACTCGATATATCAATTTCATACTTTTTGAATAAATTTTTGATGGTTTCAGAATTTATTTTGGCAGATTGTGAAGGAGTGCTTTTGAATGTGATATTACCTCTATCAAAAATGGCTAAATCAGTATTGGATATGCCAAAATCTATTGCAACATTCATTCTATCTAGTTATGAGATGTAATTTTTTTATTTCTATTGAGTAGATCTTGCATCAAATTCTTTGGATTGCTTCTTGATGCACGAGGTTTTAATCTCGCAGGAATGAGTCGGGTAGGGTAGTAATTATTCTCAATTTCTATATCACCAATTTCCCAATAGGGATCAATAATTGCTTGAGTAATTTTAAGCTTAGAACGCTTTAACCAGAATGTTTTGTTAGGGTTTTTTCTCCAAATTTCAACTGGAATTCTTATAAGTTCTTTTTCTCCATTTTCATATGTAAGCTCAAGTGGAATTGGCATAATCAATCCACCCTTATTTGCGAATTCAAAAATATAGTAATCTTCCTCTTTTGCAAGCGCTTCAACTAATGCTTTCTTTTTCCACTCGGGATCACTGTCATTCTTATCATATAGATCATCAAGAATTTCTTTATAATCTCTCATTTCTCTATCTGAAGGAGTAAATTCATCATACTCATCGTAAATATCTAGAAGCTCAGGTCTTGCTTCAACTCTTGTTTTAATTCCGGATTGCTCATTTCTATTATCATGAAGAATTTCTGGCTCTTTCTCAAAATCAACTCGATCTTTCGCTAAATCAATCTGAGGATTGAGTGTATCCAATGAAGCAATATGAATATTCTCTAAAGCAATATCAACATGATCCGTGCTGTAAAACCAACCTCTCCAGAACCAATCTAAGTCAACCCCCGAAGCCTCTTCCATGGTTCTGAAGAAATCATATGGAGTTGGCCTTTTAAATTTCCAGCGTTCAGAAAACTCTCTAAAAGCTTGATCAAATAATTCTCTTCCAAGAATTGTTTCACGCAGAACAACGAGGGCCGTTGCCGGTTTTGCATAAGCATTATTTCCAAATTGTAATAATGATTCCGAATTAGTCATTATAGGAACCTGATAGTTGCTGGACATATAGTCCGTGATCCATCTAGGCTCACCTCTATCAGATCGGAAGTTAATATCCCATTCCTGTTCAGCTAGGTACTGTAAAAATGTATTGAGACCTTCATCCATCCAAGTCCATTGCCTCTCATCAGAATTAACAATCATTGGAAAATAAATATGACCAATCTCGTGAATGACCACTCCTATTAAAAACTCTTTCTCGCTTCTAGAATATGTTCTCGACCCATCATCCTCCAACTCGGTCCGTGGGCCATTGAAAGTAATCATTGGGTATTCCATGCCACCAACTGGACCATTTACGCTTTGTGCAGTTGGATAGGGGTAATCAAATGAATATTTTGAATAGACTGCCATGGTATGCATTACGGCTTCAGTTGAATATTTCGACCATAAAGGCTCACCCTCATTTGGATAAAAAGACATTGCCATTACCAAGGGATTTTCTATTGAGTCTTGCTTGAAGCCAGCCGCATCCCAAATAAATTTTCTGGAACTCGCCCATGCAAAGTCTCTAACATTATCAGCCTTAAAGGACCAAGTTTTATAATCAGAGCTTTTCTCTAACTCGTTATCATAAGCCTCATCAGGAGTAACAATAAAAATAGGCTTAGATGATTTTTTTGCTTTCTTTAACCTTCTTTTTTGAGTGCTATTTAGCACATCATCTTGATTCTGTAGAGTTCCAGTTGCTGCAACTATATGATCAGCTGGAACTGTAATATCAACCTCAAAATCTCCAAATTCTAGGGTGAATTCACCATTGCCTATAAATTCTTTATTATGCCAACCCTCATAATCGCTAAAAACAGTTATTCTTGGATACCATTGAGCCAGTAAAAAAATATCATTACCATCTTCAAATGATTCATATCCATTTCTAGCCCTTACTGCATTCTCTTCTACCAAAGAGTATGCCCATTCAATCTCAAGCTTAGTTGAGCCACCTATCATTAATGGTTCGATGAGATTAATTCGAACATGAGTTCCAACCATATTTATTTCAGCATCTATGCCATTAACTTTAATAGAGAGCTCTTGAAAGCCTCCATCAAAGATATCCATAAAGTTTTGTCTTCTAAGCGTTGAAAAATCTACGCTTTTATTTCCTCCCCACCAAGGACGAGTAAGATTATTAATAGAGTCCTTATCGAAAATATTTTGATCAAGCTGCAACCAAATATAATTTAACTTTAATGGTGAATTATTTGTATAAGTTATTACTTCTGAGCCCTTTACACTTCGTTTCACTTCGTCAAGTTTAATTTTTATTTTATAGTCAGCTTTTTGTTGCCAGTAATCTGGACCAGGCTCACCTGTTGCAGGCCTGCTTAAATTTGGAGAAGGGAAAGCTTCATCTAATTGCCTGAATTTATCTTCGAAGGAGCCTTTGGATTGATCAATTTGTGCAAAAGTGAAATTACTAAAAACTAAAAAAGCTGTTGCAAAAAAAAATTTACTTCTTTGTTTCATCGTTAACTTCCTCTGCGCTGCCTTCAATGATTTTTGATCCATCTCTGTTCTGTTGAACATTTGGTTTGCGTTTGCCACCCCAATTAATTCGATCATCGCGATCCATTTGCTTCTTCGATGCTTTGATTTTGCCAAGGTTCATAAAAATAAACAGCGATAAAATAGTAAGAATACCAAAAAGAATAGTATTCATTTTATCTACTTCTGAGTTTCATTAGTAAGCGTAGTATCTCTATGTACAACCAAACTAATGTAACCATAAGCGAGAAAGCTCCGTACCATTCCATATATTTTGGCAAGCCTCGCTCTGCACCTTCTTCAATGAAATCAAAATCTAAAACAAGATTTAATGCCGCTATACCAACCACAAATAAAGAGAAGCCAATACCAAACAACCCATTAGAGTGAATAAAACCAATTCCAGAACCAAAGAAAGACATAATGAAGCTAACTAAATATAAAAGAAAAATCCCCATGGTTGCGGAAAAAAGCATTAATCTAAAATTTTCTGTTGGTTTGATAATTCCACTTTTATAGCAAAATAATAGTGATGCAAGAATTCCGAATGTCAGTCCAATGGCTTGAATCCCAATTCCAGGATATTGCATTTCTGCAAAGACTGTAATGCCACCTAGAGCCATTCCTTCAAAAGCAGCATAAAATGGAGCAGTAGATCCTGCCTTAGCTGGACTTCTAAAAATTGTTACAAAAGCAAGAATGGTTCCTATTATTAAACCAGGCATTGCTAAGGCCGGAACATTCCAGCCTGCAAAAGCCCCCGCAAAACATAATGCCAGCAAGATAGCTGTTTTATTTACAGCTCCATCAAGCGTCATACGCTCAGTTTGAGAAAAGGTTTCAGTATTTTCAAAATTTCTTGTGAAGGCTGGATTTCCAGATCTCCCAAAAGTATTCAATGCAGAGTGTTTAGACATGCAATATCTCCAATTTAAAGGTTATTATGAATTACTTATGGTCGTATAGACAAATTTAAAGACTAGAGTTTATCTATCCAATTTTTAATTAGCTTAATTCCAGTATCATCAGCCAGAGCTCGACCTGATTCTGGCATCATTATTCCTGGATCTAATGATTTCATTCTAAAAAGCATGATCGAATCATCTGCATGACCAGGAACAATAGAGTATTTCAAATTACCGCTTGCTCGGCCTGCTGCCACGGGTTTTTTAAATATACCTAGCTTCTCTTGATTTTCTTCAATTAAATTTAAATATAATCCTGTAGTGTCTGCAGATCCACCAGGAATATGACAATGCCCACAATTAATATCAAGATAGGCTCTTGCTCGATTATCCAAAGATGCATTGACATCTGTGTAACTTGAGATTGGAGTTGAATCGAGTTTTTGATCAATCCATCCTAATGCTGCCCAATATAGCAATTGATTCATTTCCCCTGATTGATAGTTTAAATCCTTGTTCATGTTTCTTGCTTTTGGACCGATAGGCGTCATCACTTTATTAACTTGATGGCATTCCTTGCATTGATTTTGATTGGGTGCTCTATAACGAACAGCTACTAGCTCTCCTTGAGAGTTTAAAAAAGAAGTCGGTATAGTGGCTCCTGCTATAGCTCTCTTAGCATCAGTTTGTTCCTCATTCCAAACATAGCTAATTGCCTTCCAGCCAGCATTGGTATTAATCAATAAGCGAGTTTCAAGCAATTGTTGCTCTAAGGGACCATTCATATTTAGGTAGGCAAAGGTTTTAATCAGAGTCGATCCAACTGGAAAAATAAAAACCTTATCTTTTACATACCCCAATTTCTGCCCCTCAGGGACATATACAAACCGCAGTTTATCTGTTTGATCAGAAAACAAAGGGCTAACAAGAGAGTAGGGGTGGACACCCTCAGCAGGAATTTGATTTTGCATATCTTGAAAAAAACCAAATTCAGATAAAAATCTAGGCGCTTTGGAAAAATTTAATAAATCAAATGTATCAGTAGAATGTACTTGGGATGACAAAAGAACCAAGGAAATGATTAGCAAGTAAGATTTTTTAAAAATTCTCATCAAACTCTACTTTGGCTAGTGGTGATATTTCTCCATAAAATTCATTAATATCCAGGGTAGCAGGATTTAGAAAGGGAACCATAAAGCCAATGGGTTTGATTGCTAGAAACGTAGCATCCCCATTATTGGCAATAATCATTTTTTCATCTTCAGGCTGACCAAAAAACATCTGAGAAATTGGAACCAATCCATCCCAAAATATATCAGGCATATTTCCCTTTGAAAGCTCAAAAAGTATTTCTGCTAATTCTCCTTTGCTTGTATCAGGGTTGTAACCAGTTGGACCAAACTTATTTCCATGAATCTGAATTGATTTAGGGTGGGGATAGTAAGTCTCATCATTTGTTTCATTTCCATATGTAACAACTGCAATATTAACCGTATCATTGTTACCGATTTCATTATTAAAGATCTCTACATTTGAATTTGCTTGGATAATGATCCCTGTACCCCTAGGCACCTCGCCAACAATATTTCCTTCGGGAGCAAAGTTATCAGTGTTATTTCCAACAGATCGGTTATTGAACACTCTCACATGATGCCCGCCTTGTTGAGGTAATCCTGGCAGATCAAAAACTAGTATCCCACCAGTATTATTTGTTGCAACATTATTAAAAACATCTGCATAGTATGAGTTTTCTATCTCAATTCCAGCAACATTAAATTCCGCTCTACTATTCCTAACAATTATATTTTTTGATTGTCCAACATAGATTCCTGCATCCGACGCGCCAATTGCAACACAGCCATCAATCAAGACATTAGTTGATTCAACTGGATATAGACCATAGGCTCCGTTTTCGGGGTTTGGTCCATTTGTCCACTCCGTCTTCACTCTTAAAAATTTGATGTTAGTTACACCTTTGACTTTAATTGCATCACCTTTAGCGTTTTGTATAGAAAAATCTTGCAGGGTTACATTATCTGATGTAACACTCAGTCCCTGGGCACCACTTTGTTGATTGGAAAAGTTAAGAATGGTTTGGTCCATTCCTTCTCCCTCAATTTGAACTCCTTCTATATCCAATGATAGTGAGTCTTGCAGATTAAATACGCCTGACGTGAGTCTAATGACATCACCAGGTTCAGCTAATATTAGGGCTTCTTGAATATCCTCGTAGGCATTTTCAGATGGCTGAACAATCTGGACAGCAGAGTAAAGCGAGCTACTTAAAAAGAGTAACCCAACAATGATTTGATTAGATGGCTTGAGGAATTTCACCAAATTTTTCAAGAGGTTTCTCAAGCTCATCCCAATCACATTCAAAATCATCTGGAGCATTTTCATACTCGAGCAATCCCAGCGCTTCAAATTTTGGTCTCACTTTATCCGTAAGTAGACCAATTCTTGAAAGGTTTGGCATAATTCTTGAGAATAAGAAATTTCTAAAAGTTGTATTAGCTGAGGTTGATAAGGCAAATTCTCGAGCTTCGTCTTTAGACATTTTTAAGTATTTTTGCATTGCTTGTGTGTTGATGAGTCTCTCTCTTGAGATAACACATGCTTCATAGGCAAACTCAGCTCTATCCTCAATCTCTTCAGGGCTTAAGGTCTTTATAAAGTCCTCTAGATAATTAATGCCAAAAGTAACATGTCTTGCTTCATCACGAATTACATAATGTAGAAGCTGAGTTAGAAGTGGATCTTTAGATAGACCCTTGAGCATTTGAAAGGCCGCAAGGGCTAGCCCCTCTATGATAATTTGCATGCCAATAAATTTTAGGTCCCATCTTTCATCTGTAAGAATTTTATCTAACAACAATTTTAGATTTTTGTTTATGGGGTAGTGCATACCAATTTTTTCCTGAAGATATCTATTGAATACTTCAACGTGTCTTGCTTCATCGAAAGTTTGTGATGCAGCATAAAGCTTTGCATTATAAGTTGGCGCACATGAGGTTAATTGAGAGGCAACAAGAAGAGCTCCTTGTTCTCCATGAAGGAATTGACTTAATAATTCAGCAGTATCATGACGGTCAAATTCAATCTTCTCTTCCTCAGTTAAATTTTCATACGCCTCTAGAGTCTCATGAGGCAGCTCTTCATCTGCCTGAACCAGTCTCTCATTAGCTGGATGAGTATAATCCCAGTTTAGATCTATCGAACCATTCCAATTTAATTCTTTTCCAAGCTCATAAAGTTTCTTGATTCTGTTGTCAGCAACTGTGTAATCCCAGTTGTAAGCACCCGTTAATGGCGTATTGAATATTTCTGCAACATCCTCTACTTGAGAGGGTGTCAGGTTTAATTCATTTTCAACCTCTAAGTTGTTAAATGTTAGTATCTCTTTTGGTGGTCCATCTGCTTTGGTAATTTTCATTTTTTTCCTCGTAATCCCTGTATGTTTACAGTGTAAACATTTGTGATTATATTCTTTTTTTCAATCATTGAAAAGCTCAGTTAACTTATCGAGCAATGCCTCTGCTAACTCTTCGGCTCTATTGATGGTAATTGATTTAGAATAATATTTCGTTACATCATGCCCAATACCAATTGCAAGAAGCTCTACATTGCTTTGAGTTTCAATAGAAGAAATAATTTGACGCAAGTGATTATCTAAAAAATTACTATGATTTGTTGATAGCGTGCTGTCATCCACCGGGGCCCCATCTGATATAACTATCAATATTTTTCTTTCTTCATTACGCTTACTTAATCTTTGATGAGCCCATGCTAAAGCTTCTCCATCTACATTCTCTTTTAATAATCCCTCTCGCAACATTATTCCGAAACTTTTCCTAGCTTTTCTAAAGTTATCGTCTGCAGACTTAAAAATTATGTGCCTTAAATCGTTTAAACGTCCTGGATTTAAAGGGCTCCCTTGATTAACCCAAGCTTTTCTTGAGTCGCCGCCTTTCCAATGTTTTGTCGTAAACCCAAGTAATTCTGTTTTCACATAACACCTCTCAAGAGTGCTGCCAATAATGTCTCCACAAATTGCCGCTAAGGTCATAGAGCGACCACGCATTGATCCTGAGCTATCTATTAATAGTGAAACCACAGTATCTTTGAACTTACTCTCACTTTCTTGCTTAAAGCTTAATGGATCTCCTGGTCGAGTAATGACTCTATGTAATTGAGCCGTATCCAATAAACCCTCTTCAAGGTTGTAATTCCAGCTTCTGTTTTGTTGGGCTTGTAGCAATCTTTGTAATCTATTAGCCAATTTTCCAATCGTTGTTTGGTGGGGGGCAATCAATTGATCTAATTGCAATCTTAATCTTTGAGACTCTTCAGGAGTTGCTAATTCAATTGCATTTATAACTTCATCAAATTGAGAAGTAAAAATTTTATAATCCTCATAGGACGTTTGATCTAAATCTTCGTTAAAATTTCTTGTCAAATCTATTTCTTCATCAATAGATGATGAATCAATTGGAGCTTGGATTTCTTCTAGCATTCCGCTGTCTTCATCGGCTTCACCCTCTGCTTTGGATTCAATGGTTTGCTCCCTAATATCCTCCTCAGTATCTGGCTGCTGATCATTAGAATCTTGGGGATTTTCTGGAGCTGGGTCTTCCTCAAAAGATTCTTGATCGCCTTTTGTTTCTGGCTCATGCATTAAATCTAAATCTTTCATGAGACTTAGCGCAATAGATTGAAAATCTTCTTGAGAGTTTTGAGCTTTAATTAATTCTTTGCCCAGATTATTAATATTCATGGGTATAGAGGAAAGAAAAGCAGTGACGGTCTTTTTACTATCCTCGGATAATTTGTCACCATTAAGTTGTTTTAACCAAAGATTTGCAGCCAATGGGTTGAATGGAGGAACTTTATTATCAATGCCTTTTTTTGCTTGCGTGTTGAGATAAGCATTCAAATTAATTTTGGCACCAGGAAATTTCCTCCCTCCAATCATTTCAACTCTGGACAGTTCAAGCTCAGCAAAAAAATCTCTAGCTATTTTGGGCATTTTGATAGATGGATATTCTTTATGAAAGGTTTGCCAAAATGCTTGAAAATCTCCTTCACCTCTCCATGCATCAACCTGTGAAGATGATCGTGGAGGATATTGTAATGAAATTTGTGATGAAGACGGAGGGCGGCTAGAAGCCTGGGATGAACTTTCTAGGCCTGGATTTTTAGCTACAGCTCTAGCAGTTGAGAGAGCAGCTTGCTTGAATTCTTCTCGATTTTTAACCCAACTCATTAACTATGATTCAGGATTATGACTTTCTAAAAGATCTTCTCCAAAACATCTCTGAAAATATTCAGCTACAATTGGTCTCTCTGCTTCATCGCACTTATTAAGAAATGTTAATCTGAATGAGTGCTTGATATCATTAAAAATAATATAGTTTTGAGCCCAAGTTATAACCGTTCTTGGCGACATTAGTGTTGAAATATCCTCGTTAATAAAGCCCTGTCTAGTTAGATCTGCAAGTTGTATCATGCTCTTAATTAGAGCTTTATCTTTAGCAGATTTTAGCAGTGGCACTTTGCCAGTTACCACATTAAGTTCATGTGTACGTTCTAAATAATTTAGTGTGGAAAGAATATGCCATCGGTCCATCTGGCCCTGATTTATTTGTTGAGTTCCATGGTAAAGACCAGTTACATCTCCCATACCAACAGTATTAGTTGTAGCAAATAGTCTAAAACTACTATGAGGAGTTATCACTTGGTTTTGATCCAGTAAAGTTAATTTTCCATCTACCTCGAGTATCCTTTGAATTACAAACATAACATCTGGCCTACCTGCATCGTATTCATCAAAAACTATCGCAACTGGATTTTGAATTGACCAGGGCAGAATACCTTCTTTGAATTCAGTAATTTGTTTTTCATCTTTTAATACAATTGCATCTTTCCCAAGTAAATCGATTCTGCTTATGTGGCTATCAAGATTTATTCTTACGCACGGCCAATTGAGCCTAGCAGCAATTTGTTCAATATGTGTGGATTTACCTGTTCCATGATACCCCTGAATCATTACCCTTCGATCGTGCTCGAAACCAGCTAAAATTGCTAAAGTAGTATCTTTGTCGAAGATATACGTCTTATCAATTTCTGGAACCCATTGTGTTTTCTCTTTAAAGCCCTTGACCACCAGATCAGAGTCGATCCCAAAGGTTTTTTTTACATTAAATTTTTGATCAGGCTTTTCAGGCAGGCTTATTCTTTCAGAATTTATCATTTAAAACGTTTTTTTGTTTGCTGGATGACTATGCTAACTTTTGAGAGGATAAAGTTCTAGTTTTTATTGAATCAATGTAAGATAAATTTAAATTAAATGAACCCTTATAATTGATGAGCAAAGCGCTAAAAAATACCCTCGATCTTTTCAATCTCACAAGAATTGATAGAGATCTGTATTCTTGGACTGGTCAAAGTGTTGGCTTCCAAAGAATCTTTGGCGGACAGATCATGGCGCAATGTTTAATCGCTGGTTATCAAACAGTTGACAAGGGAAGAATGGTTCATTCTTTCCATTCTTATTTTCTTAGACCAGGAGATTTTAAACAAAATATTATATTTGAAGTAGATAGAATTCGAGATGGCAAAAGCTTTACCACCAGAAGAGTTAACGCGATCCAAAATGGGGAAGCAATTTTCAGTTGCTCTATTTCATTTCAAAAAAGAGAAAAAGGTCTTACTCATCAGATAAAAATGCCGAAAATTCAAGGGCCAGAAAAATTAAAAAGTGATTTAGAGCTAAGAAAAGATCTTAAATCAAAAATACCTAAAGACTATTTACCTATGTGGCTTAGGGAGAGGGAGATTGAAACAAGACAAGTTGAGCCCGTCGATTTATTGAATGCAAAGAAACTTCCTCCTTACAGAAGCACATGGATGAAACCTACAGGCAAATTACCAGCTGATGAGAGGATCCATCAAGCATTGCTATTGTATGTTTCTGATATGGGTCTACTGGGAGCTGCAGTTAATCCTCATGAAGTTAATTTTATGTCTAAGAAATTTCAGAGTGCAAGCTTAGATCATGTTATGTGGTTTCATGGAAAAGTTAATTTTAATAATTGGATTTTGCATCATATGCACAGTCCGATATCCCAAAATGCAAGGGGATTCTCACGAGGATCGATTTATACAAAATCAGGAAAACTAGTGGCATCAACTGCTCAAGAAGGACTCATGCGTATTTGGGATTAGCAAAATAATTTGACATCTTGGAGTCTAGCTAAATTTATAAAAATCTTGCTATAGTTATTTTTTAAATTACTTATCTTTAATTATGCTATCTATTTTCAAGAAAAAATTATTTGCTGACATTTCAGGAAGTGCAGAGGATATGCCGCCACACGTATCAGCTGTTTTATGTTTAATGATTGAAATTGCTCGTATGGATGGGAAAATAGATGAGAATGAAATAGATGAGATTAAAAATTTCTATTTAGATTTATATCCTAATGGAAATTTTTCTGAAGCATTTGAAGAGTTAAAAGATTGGACGAGTCATAAAGAGTCTTTCAATCCTTTTATTAATATCATAAATAGCAACTGCACCAAAAGAATGAAAATAGAAATACTATCCAATATCTGGGATGTAATTTTATCTGATGATCATGTCGACCAATATGAAAATTCTCTATTTATGCAAATTGGTGAAATGTTGCTCATTAGCAAAGAAGAGCTTTTAAGCATTCAAAGTTAATTAAGAGGCAAGCCGTAAGTGCTCTAATAGGTCGTCTTCGAACTGCAGAAGAATCTCGGGCTCAATTAAATGCCTCATTTCTTCAATAATTTTTAGTTTGCTGTGCGGTATTAATTTGTGCATCTTATAAGCATTCTTTATTTGAATCATGGGGTCTTGCTTGCCATGAATAATTAAAGTCGGTGCTGCAATCTTTTGTATTTTTTTCAGTCTATCTTTTGAAGCTAATATTGATAAAAGTTGCCTTGCATACCCAGAACCATCTTGAGCACGATTTAAGTTTTTAATTGTTTCTTCTCTAAATTCAGGAGTATCAACAATCCGTCCCTCCATACCAATCAGGGAGACAATTTTAATTTCTCTCTTAATTACTTCCTCAGCTGATGCGTTTGGATTTTTTGATCTTTCCATCATAAGTTCTCTCACTGGTTTTGATGGAGCATTGATTGGGCTAGGAGTAGAAGCTGTTGATGCAATTAGGGTAAATGATTTTACTTTTTTAGGATATTGAGCGCTGATGATTTGAGCAATCATCCCACCCATCGAAGTTCCTAGAATATGAGCCTGCTCAATGTTTAATGTCTCAAGTAGTTGTATTCCATCTTCTGCCATATCGTCGATGGTATATTCTGACTTAATAGGCAACCTCAAAAAATATTTAATGTAATCCAACACAAAAGATGGAGTGCCTAAAAATCTTGAAGATAAACCAACGTCTCTATTGTCATAAGTAATGGGTCTAAAATTGTGTGATTGAAGAAAATTAATTAGATGGGGAGGCCAGTGCACTAGCTGAGCTCCCAAACCGTGCACCATGAGAATTGGATCTCCATTAACGGGACCATAGTCTCTGTAAAAGATTTTGACCCCGTTATTTTCAGCGAAACCCTCTGAATATTTATAAGTTGAATTCATAAATTTAAAAATACTTTCCCCACTAAATTTTTATACTAAAGCACTCTTCATATATTACCAACCAAAGATAAGACTGTTATAGTCAATGGATATTTATGACCTCAAATCCAATACCCAATAAAGTTAGAGCAGCGTATGGCATAGGAGATTATGCAATTTGCTTATATTGGAGCGGGGTGGGTTTATACCTGTTGTATTTTTATACGGATGTAGTTGGAATAACTCCCTTATTAGCAGGCTGGATATATGCATTAGGTATAGCCTGGGACGCAATCACAGATCCATTTATGGGTTATCTTGCAGAAAGAACCAGAACTAAAATGGGAAGCTATAGACCCTATATTTTTTATGGTGCAATTCCACTAGCCTGTTCTTTTGTATTGCTTTTTTGGGTTCCTCCATTTGAGGGCAGCATACTATTTATTTTTTTATTAACAGTTAATTTACTCCACAGAACTTGTTTTACCATTGTCAGTGTTCCTTATTCCTCTCTTACAGCAAGGATCACTGATGATAGTGATGAGCGCACCAAGCTTACCACTGCAAGAATGATAGGAGCCTCCTTTGGAACTCTGTCAGTTTCAGCGCTAGGTTTCCCAATTATTTTATGGTTTGGAGGGGGCGACGAAGCATTGGGTTTTATCTTTCTTGGAATGATTTGTGGTCTAACAGCTATCCTCATTCTAAGCATTACTGTTCGATTTGTTAAAGAAAGAGAATTCAAATTTAGCCCATCTGAGATTCCAAGTTTTTCAAGGGTAGCCAGATCTGTTGCAAAGAATTATCCATTCTGGATTGTATTTGGGTCTATTTTAATTCTTGGGTCTACCTCTATAATGTTTAACAACAACTTAATCTATTTTGTTAAGTACTCTCTTGATCTTCATGAGTATCAAGGTTTAATTTTAGGAGTGAGTAGTGGAGCAGCTCTTTTAGCCATACCTTTTTGGGCATATGCCGCATTAAAAATTGGAAAGAGAAACTCATGGATGGCCGCGATGGCATTATTATTAGTAGGATTTTTAGTTTTTTATTTTTATCCAATTGCTTCTCTTAGTGAATTACTTCTTGTATTAGGATTTATTGGGATAGGCAATGGCGCTACTGGAGTATTATTTTGGTCAATGCTTCCAGATACAATCGAGTATGGAGAATGGAAAACAAAAGTTAGAACAGAGTCTTCTTTATATGGTTTTATGACTTTTGCGCAAAAGGGTGCAATAGCCTTTGCAGCAATTTTGTTGGGCATGGCGTTAACACAAATTGGTTTTGAGCCTAATCAAGTCCAATCAGATGAAACATTAGCAGGATTAAAATTAATAATGACTTGGATACCTTTAACAGGAATTTTAATTAGTTTTATATTAGTTTCTTTTTACCCGATAGATAAAAGCTTTCATCAAAAGTTAATTAATGAAATTGAGGAAAGAAAACTAGGCAATGCATCAAATTAATTGGGGGATAATTGGCTCTGGATCTATTGCCAATGCATTCTCTTATTCTATTCAGGCTGCAACAAACTCTAAATTAACCAGCATCTTTGGAAGAAATCCTAAGAAGGTAGATGCTTTTGCTGACAAGTTTCATATTGATGCTCATCATCAATTAGATGATTTTATTTCTTCTGAAGAAATCGACGCTATTTATGTTGCGACTCCTCATAGCGAACATTTCTTTTATGCATTAGAAGCAATCAAAAATGGAAAACATGTTCTATGTGAAAAGCCTTTCACAATGAATGCATATGAAAGCATGATTTTATTAGATCTTGCCAATGCGAAAAATATTTTCTTGATGGAGGCTTTTATGTATAGAACACATCCACAGACAAGAAATATTTTAGATAATTTACATTTTTTATCAGATGCAAAATCAAAAATTATGATCGAGGCTTCTTTTGGATTTAAAGCAGATGTTCTCGCAACGCATAGACTTCGAAATCCTGAACTAGGCGGAGGAGCAATATTAGACGTTGGATGTTATCCATTGACTATGGCCAAATTAATAGCGGGTCAATTACAGGGCCTAGCTTTTGCAGAGCCAAAAAGTCTCTTAGCAACTGGTCAGCTAGATGAGACAGGTGTTGATCTTCAATCACATGCGCATTTAATTTTTTCTGATCTAATTGAAGCAAAAATAAGCTGTGCTATTAATGAGGACTTCTCAAATAATCTTGTTATATCTAACGGTAAATATGCTATTCATGTTCCTGATCCATGGCATTGTGGACAGTTTCAAGAAGGTAATTCATCTATTCATCTCTCTACTGATGGAGGGCATAGCAAAGAAATTAAATGCATTGATGACACTGGTTTATTTGCTAGAGAGATAGAGCATGCTGCACAGTGCATCTTAGAATCACAGATTGAATCGAAGTTTATTTGCCATGCTGAGACTCAAAGCAATATGTTCTGGTTAGATAAGTGGCGACAAGAAATGAAAATTGATTGCCCTATGGCTCAAATTATAAATTCACCAATTTTTCAATCAAAAGCATCTCTATTGCAGGAATCTCAGCTTGAAAGCGTTGATATTCCTGGGTTGAGCAAGCCTGGCTCAAGACTAGCATTAGGTTGCGATAATCAAACTTCAGATCTTCATGCATTTACTATGTTTGATCATTTTTATGGATCTGGTGGCAGAATTTTTGATACTGCTTTTATTTACAACCATGGAAGGGGCGATAAGTATCTTGGCGATTGGATTAATGCTAGGAACGTTGAAGAAGATATAATAGTTCTAGGCAAAGGAGCCCATACGCCTGAATGCGAGCCTCAGTATATTCGCCCACAAGTGCTCCAGTCTTTGGAGCGTCTTCAGATTTCAAAGCTTGACATTTTTTGTTTGCATAGAGATAACCCAGATATTCCGGTAGATGAATTTATTGATGCATTGGCTGATATAAAGAATGAAGGCTTGGTTAATCTAATAGGTGCTTCAAATTGGGAAATGGATCGATTTGCCGAAGCAAGAAATTATGCAATTAAAAATGCAAAAGAACCCTTTACCGTCCTTAGTAATAATTTTAGTTTAGCTGAGATGGTTGAACCTGTATGGCCAGGTTGTGTTGGTGTTAACGATCATTATCTAAAATACCTTATTGAGGAGCGGATTATGTTATTTCCTTGGTCTTCTCAAGCAAGAGGATTTTTTATTCAAAAAAAAGAAAATATGTCGAATGAGCACTTTTCAAATCCTACCCTCGTTGAAGAAATGAGAGTCTGGCATTATGAAAAAAATTTACAAAGAAGGCAGGTATGTTTTGAGATAGCGCAGGAAAGAAACGTGCAGCCTATTCAAGTTGCCCTAGCTTATGTATTGCATAAATCAAAATTAATTTTTCCTTTAATTGGACCTAGAACAATTTTTGAATCTAACAGTTCCATTCAAGCCACTCAACTTGAATTAACTACTAAAGAACTTCAAGCGCTTGCTCAAGATTAATGTCGGCCTCTAAGAGTATATTTTCTGCAGAGGATCCAATGAAGATTTTGTATGTGCCTCTTCTTATTTGCCAAGAATTTGTATCCACCGACCAATAGGAAAAATTTCTTGGCCCAAGTTTAATTTCTAGTTTTTTAAGTTCATTTGCACCTATTTCCTCTTTAACAAAACCTTGCAAAGTCTTACAAGGTTCCTGAGAAAGGGGCTCTGAAAAGCCTACATAGCATTGAGCTGTTTCGAATCCAGAAATATCTCCAATGTTTTGAACTTCAAATTTACATGAGACGGCAAAATCATTACCTTTAGCAATTTCTAGATTTTGATAGTTAAACTTTGTATATGATAATCCGTGACCAAAACAAAACAGTGGTTTGATTAAGTTTCTTTCATACCACCTATATCCAACAAGGAGTTTTTCATCATAGTTCATCTGTAAATCATTCCCAGGATAGATTTTGTAAGCAGGAGTATCTTCTATTTTTGCTGGGAAGGTTGTGGGTAATTTGCCAGACGGATTTACCTGTCCAGATAAAATATCAACCAAGGCATTTCCAAATTCTTGTCCGGCAAACCATGTTTGAACTATAGCGTTTGCTTTCTTCTCCCATGGCATATGAACAGGAGAGCCGGTATTGATTACTATGACTGTATTTTGATTGGCTTCTAATATTACTTCAATTAACTTATTTTGATTTGCAGGTAAATTAAAATCAGCTCTATCATTTCCCTCTGTTTCCCAGTCTGAATTAGTTCCAACAATCAAAAGAACCTCATCTGCACTAGAAGCTGTTTCAATAGCCTCTTGAAATATATCTACCTCATCGGGAGCCTGGCAACCTATATAGACTGCTGGGAAACTTCCTTCAAAATGATACTGAACTTCAATTTTATAAGTTTCACCTTTTTCAAAGTGCATAAATCCCTTTTTTGAAGCAGATGCAAAGGTAAAAAAGGCCTCTCCCGGATCTGTTCTAGTCCAATTGTCAATTAGCTCATTTCCATCAATCAATAAGCGACATTGCCCAATGCCAAAAATCTCAAATTCATGCGAGCCAGAAATATCTGGCATATATTCACAAGAAAACCTTACGGAGATATTCGGTCTATCTTCTTGTGAGATTACATCTTTGGCAAAGCCCTCAAAAACCCAAAACTTACTTCCATTAAGACGTTCTTCTAAAATTAAGTTTTCATCAAATTTATTACCATCAAAATATTCCACCAAGAAACCATCTTTGTTTCCCATGAGTCTTTCATTGATCTTTGGTAGGTATTTGTGAGTATGACAGCCCTTTGAATATAGAATTTCTGTCTTATGCCCCAGTCTTTCCTTTACTGCTTCTAGTGGATGAATTTGATAATGCGGTCTTAAACTTGCGCTACCTCCACCAATGATTTGAGCTTCTTTGGCATTAGGCCCAATAACAGCTAATTTTTTTATATTTTTTTTCAGAGGCAGCAAGCCTTCATTTTTTAACAAAACCATCCCATCAGCTGCTGCTTTTCTTAACAGCGATCTATGTGCAGGCTGATCTATAGCTTCCTCATCTTTGAGTTCTGGTTTTTGAAAACGATTTGAGAATTCAGCAACAGTTAAAATTCTTCTAACCTTGTCATCAATCAATTCCTCGGAAACTCTTTTGTCTTCAATGGCTTCAATCAATGCTTTGCCCCAAACATTGCTAGGCCCAGGCATTTCAAGATCTAAGCCGCCATTTGCATTTTCTACTGTTTCAAGCGCTGCTCCCCAATCACTTACAACATATCCATCAAAACCCCATTCTTCCTTTAGGATACCGATCAGCAGTTCCTGGTGAGAACTACAAAAAATATTATTTAATTTGTTATACGCACTCATTACAACCTTAGCATTGCCTTCTTTGATACCCATTTCAAATGGCAATAAATAAATTTCTCTTAAAGTCTGCTCATCTATATTTGAGCTTATGGAGTGACGTTCATATTCAGTATCATTTCCTACGAAATGCTTTAAACAGGCTGCTACGTTTTTGGATTGAACTCCTTGAACATAATTGGTTGCAATTTTTCCAGTTAAAAATGGATCCTCGGAAAAACTCTCAAAATGCCTCCCTCCTAAAGGATGCCTATGAATATTAATGGTTGGACCTAATAACACATCTACATCTTTTGCTTGCGCTTCTTCGCCCAATGCGATGCCAATATTCTTAATCAATTTGAGATCCCATGTTGAACCTATTGATATTGCACAAGGAAAACAAGCTGAAGATTTTCCAGAATTTGAGTCTCCTCGAACCCCATTGGGGCCATCTGACATTTTTATACTCGGAATATTCTTTTTTTCAATTTTATTGGTATACCAAGAATTAAAACCACTTAGTAAGGACACTTTTTCGTCTAAAGTTAGTGTTGCTATGATCTGATCTATATTTTTCATGTGTTAATCTTAATTCCTTTATAGTTAAAACACACTCTTATATGTCTCTAGAGTTCATAAGTATTTTTGCTGCACTATCTTTTGTAACCTCTTTGTTAACATCTATTTTTAGCGTTGGAGGAGGCATAATTATGCTTGTTGCATTAGCGCAATCTTTTTCTCCTGGAACTCTTATACCCTTGCATGGAGCGATTCAACTTTCAAATAATTTATCGAGGACATTTGTATATAGAGAATTTTTTAAATGGCATTTAATACAAAATATTCTTATTGCTACTTCTATAGGGTCTCTTGGAGGAATACTATTATTTGGAGCTATTCCGGAAGAAATTCTCATATGGTTAATTGCAGGAACAATTTTATTTTTTACTTGGGCTCCTTTAGATAATTTTATTTTCTCAGCAATGCGAAACGATTGGTTTTGTGGGTTTATTTCTGGTTTTGCTGGAGTTTTTATCGGAGCAAATGGACCATTAGTCACAGCTTATATGAGAACAAAGAATCTCTCTCCAAAAGTATTGGTAGCAAATCATGGCGCGGTAATGATTTTTCAGCACACGATTAAAATTGCCTTATTTATTTATTTTTATAGTTTCTCGCTGCAAGAATATATTTTCTTTATTTTTATCTTGGCTATTGCTGGGTATGCAGGGGCGGTTCTTGGTATGACATTAATCTCTAAAATTTCATATGATAGTTTTAATATATTTTTAAAATCGCTTTTATCATTTTTAGCCATGATGTTAGTAATATGAATTTAGATATTAGAATTGAAAGTGCATTAGGGTAAAAATATTCGTACAATTAATGAGATCCTATAAATAGAGAGATAATAATGAAATTAATTGCTGGTTTGTTTGGGCTTCATAATTTTTATGAGGGTGATATAAATTCATATATAGAAATTTCTCAATCTGCTGAGGAACTAGGATTTCATGGCATAAGTCTTACTGATCATGTGGTAATGGGAAAGAACCTTCATAAATATCCTTTTGGGAGTTTCCCTTTGCCTTCTGAGGCCCCATGGTATGAGCCGTTAACTGTCTTAACTATGATTGCTGCGCACACAACAAAACTGCACCTAGGCACAGCGGTATTAATAGCCCCTTTAAGGAATCCAGCTTTGTTGGCCAAAACAGCTGCAACATTAGATTCTATTTCAAAAGGCAGATTAGAATTAGGGGTTGGAATGGGGTGGCAAGAAGAGGAATACCATACAGCAGGAGTTCCATTTGATAAAAGATCAGAGATTTTTTGGGAGACATTAGAAATTTGCCAACTATTGTGGGAAAGTAGCCCAGTTTCTTATGATGGAAATATATATCAGTTTGAAGATATATGGTGTCAGCCGCAACCATTTCAGGGTGCAGATTTGCCGATATTGTTTGGCCTTAAAATGACCCAAAAAACAGCTCAAAAGATAGCAGATATTGGGCATGGATGGATCCCAATTAAAACCGATGCTGAGTTTATTTCCAATGGAAAAGAGCTTCTTGCCGAAGCATTCAAGGAAAAAAATCATAAAAAGATGCCAAGAATTAGGGGGCAATTACCTACACAAATTGATGCTTCTGGCGCACCAAATCTTGAGCTGACTTTGCAACAGGCAGAAAAATCAATTGCGGCTGGTTTAACCGAGATTGAAATTTTTCCAATAAATTTTGTTCGCTCAAAGGATGACATTAAGCCAGTATTGAGCGCTATTAGCGATTTAAGTAAATTATAATTAGATTAAATATTGATGAGCAGATACTTTATGAGAAAAATATATTTTTTCATTCTATGCAGCCCAATTTTTATAGGAGCAAATACCATGGAAATAAATAGCGAGGCTAAAAAAGTTATTTACCAATATGCTGAAATTGTAGACTCAAGAAGTTTTGATCAATTAGATTCAATTATGTGGTCCGACTTCTCTATGACTGGTGGATATGAATTAAATGGAATTGAAGGATTTATGGGCGCAATGGATTATTTGGTTTCCACATATACTAAGACAATGCACCTTATTGGAAACATTGATGGATCTTGGGATGGCGATATTTATAAGGGAAAGACATATTGCATAGCAAGCCACATTTTTGAAGAAAATGGTCAGATGAAGAAATTAGATATGGGAATTATCTATGAAGATACTCTCGAAAGAAGAGATGGAATTGTTAAGTTTGTAAACAGGGACTTTAATTTGCAGTGGCAAAAAACCGATACACTTGATTCACTTAAATAGATTGAGTATTTCTTCCTAGCTTGCTTCTTTTAATCTCTCTTTAAAAAAATTCTTAAGCAATTTTGCACCCTCTATTCCAGCATAATTTTCTCGAATAATTAATGCAATCTCTCTATGAGGACCTGTTTCATTAAGATGAGAAATTGCAAGGTCCTTTTTATTGCCAATTAACTCCTTTAGAGCCATTTTAGGTACCAGTGTTGTCCCCATCTTCCCTTTGACTAATTGTATTAATGTATTCAAGCTTGAGGCTTTCAAAGAGTATTTAGACGAAGCTGAGATATTGCATGCATCCAAAATATGATCTTTTAAGCAATGACCGTCTTCCAGAAGCATCAATTGAGATCGCTCCAACTCTGATGCTTTGATCTCACTTTTACCAGCAAGTTCATTTTGATCGTGTGAAACCCAATAAAAATCTTCTTCCCAAAATTTAA
>CENP01002490.1_pt1 | contig 32624 bp, 31 predicted proteins | sample 361281 | NCBI WGS metagenome assembly CENP01 (sample SAMEA2591122, study PRJEB7988) | marine metagenome | biome: marine biome (ENVO:00000447); feature: deep chlorophyll maximum layer (ENVO:xxxxxxxx); material: saline water (ENVO:00002010), including plankton (ENVO:xxxxxxxx) | depth 70 m | reverse complement strand
TTTTTTTTGTTCTTATTTTTCTTGCTAAATCTATCATTTTATTCTTAAATCAAAAGGTTAACTTATTTAAGGAATAATGAAATTTTTATTTACATCTATACTCATAACTTTTTTCTCTTTTTCAGTGCAGGCTGATGATCATTCTCACGCAAGTGCTGAATGGCAAATTGAAGCTTACAGTACAGCAGCACCTAGTTTTATAGGTAATTATGCCACCGTAATTGGTGGCGATGGAAAAGTTCTTCGTGAAGGCAGTAACGGTTGGACTTGCAGTGCGGCAAATGCAAGACCATTTCCAAAAATGGGCTGGTCTAGTGCGCACGAAGCAATGCCATTTTGTCTAGATGAGAACGCGATGAAATTTATGAATGGCAAACAAGACGAAATGACAACAGATGGCTGGGCATGGATGTTACATGGTGATGTTGGCGAAGATAATTCCAAACCGGGTGTTCTTAATAAGGCAGATAGTGCACCTGGACAGTGGATTGAATCTGGGCCTCATATGATGTTAATGCCAATGGATTCTGACTCAATAAAGAATATGTCGTCTGATTTTACTACTGGTGCACCATATGTGATGATGCCCAATACACCCGTTGCTCATTTAATGATTCCATTACCTGGTTACTACATATATCAACCAGAATCTAATCCAAAAAATTAAAACATAGATTTTGAATTTAAAACCCGAAGTATTTTCGGGTTTTTTTTTATTAAGTTTCTTCAAAATTTGTATTACTATTTGATATTGGTTATGAGATTTTTGTCTAATATCCTTATAGTTGTCATTTTGACAGCATGTGGCGGTGGAGGTGGAGCAGCTGCTCCTGAACCAGCTACACCAACACCAACACCAGTTCCAACACCACCCCCCACACCTAGTATTGAACTAAATGTTGATGCAGCTTTTGAATATGGCATGGCTGATGGTCGATATACACAAGCAATGATTGTTTATCAAGATGGAGATATTCTAAGATCAGAATATAGAGGAATTACGACTAACGAAACCGCAAATTTGCCTGCTGCTGTTTCTGCACTTTCACTCTTTTATTTAATCAGGAATGAAAATGACTTTGTCCATTCTTGGTCTGTTGGGAAGTCAGTTACAAGTGTTTTGATTGGGATTGCAATAGATCGGGGTTTTATTGAGGAATTGGATCAATCTGCAAGTGATTATATCAATGAATGGGCTGACGATGCGCGAGCAAATATATCCATAAGGAATTTGCTTGATATGAGATCAGGTCTCATTAATAACGACTATGATAACGGCCTATTCGGTCCGACAGGATATCTTGACTATAGTGGTAATTGTATAAATCGTCAGTTACGAGGTGACAATTCCTTTCAATATATTAATTGTGATTATCAGGTATTAGGTGAAATCTTGGAGCGTGCAACTGGACAAGATTTTATGCGGTTTGCCGATGACGAGTTATTTTCGAAAATTGGAGTAGAAGCATATATGTGGCAAGACGCATCTGGAAATTATCACACCTACAGCGGGCTAGATATGACTGCAAATGATTTCTTAGAATTTGGCAAATTTTTAGTCGATGAAAATCAGGCTATCCTTTCAGACGATTATCGTCAGGAAATCTTAAATAGATCAGGGACGACAAGAACCTATAATTTAGGATTTTGGTACGGTGGTGGCCTCGTAACTGCAAGGGGTGCAGACGGTCAAGGAATATCAATAGATAATGAAAATAAAGTAGTTGTAATAAGAAATAGCTTGTATTATGTGACAAGTGAAGATCGAGTTCTTGATGTAACAACTTCTATTCCAACAGTCCCTTTAACACTTCCCGGTCTTGCAGGTGGCAGTAATGATTTTGATTTTTCTGAGGTTTTAAATCGACTTTATAGCGAGTAAATGATCTATAATTTGCTATTGAGTATATAGGTTTAAATCAAGAAAATAGCCTTTAGGAGGAGATTTATTAATACTGTAAATTTATCTAAACAAGCATTCTTGGCTTGGCGAAAATTGCCGGCACCGGTAAGAGGTGAGTACATAAGAAGATTTGGTGAAGCACTTAGAACCAGGAAAGCGGAACTTGCAGAAAAAATAACTCTAGAGGCAAAAAAAATTATTTCAGAGAGTCAAGGTGAAGCTCAGGAAGTCATAGATATGTGTGATTTTGCCACTGGACTCAGTAGACAGCTCTACGGTTTAACGATGCCAAGTGAACGTCTTAATCATAGGCTGCAGGAAATTTGGCAACCACTTGGAGTTGTTGCATGTGTTACAGCATTTAACTTTCCGGTAGCTGTTTTTGGATGGAATTTTTGTCTAGCAGCTGTTTGTGGTAATAGTATTATTTGGAAACCAAGCCCACATACAGAAGGCTGTGCAGATTTAACAAAAGAAATTTGGGATAGTGTGGCAGAAGATTATAAAGACCTAATTCTTATAGAAAAAGGTGGGAATGAGTCTGCAAACGACCTTGCAAAGAATGAAAAGATTGCACTATTTTCTGCCACTGGCAGTTGTGAGATGGGTCGTACTTTAGCTCCAGTTGTGGCTACACGCTTAGGTCGTTCTCTATTAGAGCTTGGAGGAAATAATGCGGCTATTGTATGCCCATCAGCAGATATGGACCTAGCAGTAAAAGCCATAACTTTTTCTGCAGCAGGAACCGCGGGACAACGCTGTACGACTCTGAGGAGACTTTTTATACATCAATCAATTTATAGCGAATTAATAAAGAAACTTATCATCTCGTTTGATAGCTTAATCATAGGTGATCCGATTGATCCATCATCTCAAGTAGGCCCCCTTTTAAATGAGCAGAGTTATGTGAATATGCAAAACCGTTTGGAATCGTGTAGATCATCAGCAATAAAAATTCATGGGGGAGAGCGATTAGACATTGACAATGGGTTCTATGTAAAACCAGCAATTGTTGAAATGAAAACACATACAAATGATATGAATACCGAGACCTTTGCACCTATTTTATATGTGATGCCATACCAAAACCTCTCACAAGCAATTGATTTACAAAATTCTGTCCAGCAAGGCCTGAGCAGTTCAATTTTTACAAATAATTTAAAAGAGTCTGAACTGTTTCTCGGTCCAGAGGGATCAGATTGTGGAATTGCTAATGTAAATATTGGCACAAGTGGTGCAGAAATTGGAGGCGCTTTCGGTGGCGAAAAGGATACTGGAGGCGGTAGGGAATCAGGTTCAGATGCCTGGAAGAGTTATATGCGTAGAATGACAGCAACTTTGAATTATGGATCAGATTTGCCACTGGCTCAGGGAGTTGAATTCAATGACAAGTAAAATTGCAATTATAGGCCATGGTAATGTTGGCTCGACAATCAAAAAATTACTACAAAACAAATATGAATTGTCTGTTGGGGACATAGATAACGGGGTTGACGGTCATAATATTAACCAAGTAGAAAAATTTCTTATCAATCATGATGCTGTTATTTCGGCTGCGCCTTTCTCGGTAAATAAAAATATTGCTTCGGTGGCTGCCAAGAAAAATATTGGATACTTTGATCTGACAGAAGACGTGTCAACTACAGAATTTGTAAAGTCTCTAAAAACAGATGCAGTTCTTATACCCCAATGTGGTTTAGCCCCTGGCGCAATAAACATTTGCGCATCACATTTAATTGATGAATTTGAAGAAGTTGACGAGGTTCTAATGAGAGTAGGAGCTTTACCAAAATATACAACTAATGAGATGAGTTATTACTTGAGTTGGTCAACCAATGGGCTTATCAATGAATACTGCAATCCTGCTGATGTCATCTATGAAGGGGAGAAAGCAAAAGTAATGCCCTTAGAAGGAATGGAAAAATTAATTATTGAGGGCAAGAGTTATGAGGCATTTAACACTTCAGGAGGATGCGCCACTATGTGCGACACTTATGCAGGCAAAGTGCAAAATCTTACTTATAAAACAATTCGTTATCCTGGTCATCAAGCTCATATGAAGTTTCTATTTAATGATTTACATCTTAAAAAAAATCGAGAAGTCTTAGAAAGTCTGTTTGATAAGGAAGTGCCACGCACTATGAATGATGTGGTGATATTTTTTGTGAAAGTAATTGGCAAAATTGAAGGAGTGCTTCAGGAAAAAACCTACTGCAGAAAAATTGAGGGCCAAGGGAAATTCAGTGCTATCCAAATAACAACAGCTGCCGGCGTTTGCTCAGTCTTAGAACTCTATCTTCAAAACAAAATCAAAGGACAAGGCCTAATTCCTCAAGAATCTATAGATTGGGATGATTTTTTAAAAACAAAATATGGACAGATCTATTTATAGATTTACTTCTGGTGCTGGGAACAGGAATCGAACCTGCGACCTTCTCGTTACGAATGAGCTGCTCTACCAACTGAGCTACCCCAGCAAAGAAACATATTTTACAAAATTTTTTTAAATTTATACGATATAAATGATGTTTATTCTTGGTTTGACGGGTGGTATCGCAGTTGGAAAAACAACAGCTACGAATTTTTTTCAAAAAAAAGGGATTGAAGTGATTGATGCCGATGAGATTTCTCGCTCATTACAAGAAAAAGGAGAACAAGGTTATCTGGAAATAATCAAAGCATTTGGTGAGACGATACTAGACAAAGACTTAAATCTTGATCGAGCAAAACTAAGGGAATTAGCATTTAAAGACAACAATAAAAAAGTTCTTGAGGAAATAATGCATCCCCTTATTGGTCAAAAAACTTTAAAGGCGTTTAAAGAAGTAAAATCAAAGTGGGCAATCTATTCTGCTCCTTTGTGGAGTGAGAGGAATACCTTCGATAGAGTTTTGGTAATTGATGCTCCAAGGGACAAACAAATTGAAAGAGTAATAAAAAGAGATAACTCAGATCCAAAACTTATTGAAAAGATAATCTCAGCACAAATTAGTAAGCATGAAAGAATCTCTTATTGTGATGACTTGATAATAAACGACGGATCAATAGATCTCTTTAGAGCAAGGTTAGATTTTTATTTCGAAATGTATAATAAAAAATATGACCAAAAAGATTAATCTTAGCTGTCCTAATTGTAAGAAAATTGTGGAGATAGATTCAAAATGCAAACCATTTTGTTCAAAGGGTTGTAAAAGTATAGATTTTTTGAAATGGGCAAACGAAGAAGTATCTATTGAGACTTTTGAGGATCCCACCAATGACTAACGCCTGCAAAGCTATTTTGCATTGTATTTAATTCATTGATTCCACCAAGAGGCACAATAATTTTATCGGGGTATTTATCTTTTATTGACAAAAAGGTCTGCCATCCCATTCCACTAACCCCATTCTTTCTGACCACTGGCGATAAAAAAATATAGTCATAATTTCTGAAAATAGCCTTTTTGACCTCATCCTCAGTATGACAAGAGACGCCTATAATTTTTTCTGGGGGAAAATGATCACATTCTATTTCATTTGATGAAAGATGAAACCCATCTGCATTAAAAGAAAATTTATCTGGAATGTTTAACATAAGCGGGATATTTTTTTTTCTGCAGAACTTTTTCGCCACCTTTACTGCTTCAGAAAGTTCATTAATCAGTTTTTTTACCCGTAAAACAAGAATTTTATTTTCACAATTTGTAATATTTTGAAGTTTTTTCTTTAGGGTTGAAGCTTTTTTAAACTCGCCTGTAATAAGAAATTGGAATTCAGAACTAAATATTTTTTTGAATTTCTTAGGTATCAACTTTATCTTTATTTAGCCTTTGTTGCTTTTGTGCTTCAAACTGTTGCTTGGACATCCTTTGGATTTTTAAATTAAATAAAATCTTCACAGTATCATCTTTAAAAGATTCAATCATCTGGTCAAACAGTTCAAATGACTCTTTTTTAAACTCATTGATAGGATTGCGTTGTGCATATGCTCTCAAACCGATATTGCCTCTCAGGGAATCAACATTTTGCAAGTGTCTCTTCCAGCAGGAATCTAATACTTGCACAGAAATTTGTCTTTCAAGTTCTGGTTTTTTGGTATTTAATTTACCAAGTTTTTCTTCATATTCAGTCTTATAAAAAATATTTAAGTGATCAACAATATCTCCAAAAGACGATTTTTTTTGATCTATATCCACATATTCGGGAGCAACGGATAAATTTTGAAGTAAACTTTTATTTAATTCTTCAAAATTCCAGTTTCCAGCTCTGTCCTCAGGCAAAAATTTATCACATACCTTTTCAAGATAGTTATCAAGATAATCGAAAATTAATTCTCCTGGATCATTATCTTCATTAAGAAAGTAGTTTCGTAACTCATATACAGTAAGCCTTTGATCATTTGATACATCGTCATATTCAAGTATCTGCTTCCTTATTTCAAAATTTCGTCCCTCAATCTTTTTCTGCGCATTTGCAATTGCACCATTTAGTAAGGGATGCTCAATACTTGTGTCGTCCATGCCATCACTTAGACGTGAGAACAATTTTTTTCTATTTTCGTCTATAAAAAGTCGAAGTACTGTATCATCAAGAGATAGGAAGAACCTCGAATACCCAGGATCGCCTTGTCTCCCAGAACGCCCTCTAAGTTGATTGTCTATTCTTCTTGATTCATGTCTTTCAGTTCCAATAACATGCAACCCTCCGGCATCGATAACTTCTTTATTTTTTACTTGCCAATCTTTCTCATCTTTACTTCCACCTAAAACAATATCTGTTCCCCTTCCAGCCATATTAGTTGCAATGGTTATTGCTTCTGGTCTACCAGCCTCAGCAATAATTATGGCCTCTTTTTCATGATATTTTGCATTGAGGACCTGATGCCTTATTCCTTCTTTCTTAAGTTTATGGGAGAGTTTTTCTGAACTCTCAATACTTGCTGTTCCGACCAGTATGGGTGCTCTTTTACTATTAATGGATTTGATTTCTTTCAACAAAGCCTGATACTTATCCTCTTCGTTTACGTAAACTAAATCGTTGGCATCATTCCTGATCATTGGTTTATTTGTTGGTAATACGACAACATCCATACCATAAATTTGTTTGAATTCAGCAGCTTCCGTGTCAGCTGTACCTGTCATGCCAGAAATTTCACTGAAGAGTCTAAAGAAGTTTTGAAATGTTGTTGAAGCAAGAGTTTGTGTTTCTTGTTGAATTGCAACTCTCTCTTTACATTCTAAAGCTTGGTGTACACCATCTGATATTCTTCGTCCTGGAAGCTTCCTACCAGTATTGTCGTCAATTAGAATAACTTTCCTGGCTTCAACAACATAGTGCACATTTTTTTCAAACAATAAGTTAGCTTTAAGAGTGGCTTGTACATATTTCAAGAACTTCAGATTATTTGTAGTATAAAGTGACTCCCCCGGTTTCATTAGTTGCCTTTCGGATAAGAACTTTTCTATCTTCATAAAACCACTTTCAGTCAGATCAACTGATCTAAGCTTTTCATCAAGTATGTAATCACCACGTTCATCATCTTGCAATGGTTCTTCTTCTGTGCCCTCGCGAAGTTGTTTCTTAAGGTTCGGAATTAATTTTAAGAAAATTGGATAAGCTGCAGCATCGTCATCAGTTGCTCCAGAAATTATAAGTGGGGTTCTTGCTTCATCAATTAGAATGGAATCTACTTCATCAACAATAGCAAAATCCAGATTTTGTTGAGTTTTTTGATTGTTAAAAAGCACCATATTGTCTCTAAGGTAATCAAATCCTAATTCACTACTTGTGCAATAAATAATGTCGCTTTGATATGATGCTTGCTTTTCTTGGAACGATTGATTTGAAGTCAATGCCGATACTTCTAAGCCAAAATACTCATAAATTGGACGCATCCAATTTGAATCTCTTTCAGCTAAGTAATCATTAACTGTTACTACAAATACTTTTTGACCATTAAGCCCTCTTAAGACAGCTGGCAACGTTGCAACAAGTGTTTTGCCCTCACCTGTTTTCATTTCTGCAATGTTTCCATTATTTAAAACCAGTCCTCCAATCAACTGACAGTCAAAATGTCTTAATCCAATTGTTCGTTTTGAGGCTTCACGCACCATGGCAAATACTTCAACTATTTTTTTTTCATCGATGGGCTTTGAGAATTTCAAAGTTTTAAACTTTTCTGCAGTGAATTCAGAGAACTCTACTTCTCTGGTGTTTATTTCTTGTACCAGCTGTTGGTGTTGGTCTAAGGTTCTTTGATTAGCAGACTTAAATATGTTTTTAAAGAGATTTATCATTATGCAAGTTCTTCAGACATTGCTTTAAGATAATTAATAGGAGCATCTTTGATTTCATCAATTTCAATTATTTTATAAGCCTTATCTTTTTCAATTTTCCTGAGCAGTTCATTATTTAAAGCATGTCCAGATTTAAATCCAAAAAACTCACCTATTAAGTTATGTCCTAAAAGATAAAGATCTCCTATGGCATCGAGCATTTTATGTTTCACAAATTCATCAGAAAATCTTAGTCCTCCCTCATTGAGAACTTCGTCATCTCCAATACCAATAGCATTATCAATATTTGCTCCAAGTGCTAAATTATTAGCTTTTAATTTCTCAAGATCATTCATGAGGCCAAAAGTTCTCGCTCTACTGACCTCTCTGATAAAAGATGTTTGAGAAAAATCTATCGAGGCACTCTGGGGATATTTTTTATACACAGGATGATCGAAGTCAACAGTAAAAGTTACTCTAAAACCCTCGTAAGGATTTATTCTTGCAACTGCATCCTCTCTACTCACTTGCACTGATTTAGTGACATAAATGAATTTCTTCGCAGCATCTTGCTCCATAATCCCAGCTGATTGAATTAAGAACACAAACTCTGTTGAGCTCCCATCCATGACAGGTATCTCTGGACCATCACAATCTATTACACAATTATCAACACCTGTGCCTGCAATTGCTGAAAGCAGATGTTCAATGGTTGAAATTTTATATCCATCTCTTTCTAAAGATGTTGAAAGCGTCGTGTCACCAACGTACTTTGCGAGTGCTGGAATCTCAATAACTTTATCTCCTTCAATTCGTCTAAAGATTATCCCTGTGTTCACATCTGCAGGATGAAAAGTCAAAGTTACTTTTTTACCACTATGTAATCCAACACCAGTTGCTGTTATTTTATTTCTAATTGTTCTTTGTGAGAGCATCTGTGTATTTTAGTTTAAATTTCTAGCAATTATTAAAATTTCGTCTGTAATTTGCCAAAGCAATACCGGTTGCAACAGAAACATTTAAAGACGATATTTGTCCATTTTTTGAAATTTTCAATAATTGATCACAATTTCTCAAGACGAGTTCTCTAATTCCATATTCCTCGTTACCAAAAATTAAAACGCTTTTCTGATCAAATTTGTAACTATTAATGTCTTTGTCGGTGTGTTCAGAAAAACCAATTATCCAGTACCCCTCTTTTTTAAGCTGCTCAATTGCAGTAGATATATTGCCTACTTTAAAGAGGTTTAGGTCGTAAATACCCCCAGTTGAAGTCTCAATAACAGCTGTATTAGTAAAGTCTGCTGACTTGGTCTTTGGAATAATTACAGAATCAGCTCCAAAAAATGAACAAGATCTCAAACACGATCCCAGATTTCTTGCATCCTGAATTCCATCGAAAATTACAACAAGGTCACCCAAATCGCTCTTCATGCCCTTAAAATCCTTGATAATTGGAGATTTTGATAAGCAATAAAGCTCCACCGAATCTTTATATGCAACGTTGGTTTTGCTTAAAACATTAAGGATTTGAGTTTCTGATTTTGGTAACCCAATTTCAACCAACATTTCAGGATTATTTAATAATAGATATTTTATTAAGTGTTTGTTTGTGAACTTTTGCATTTTAATAGTGTAGAGATATTTTGCCCTCAAATGCATTAATGTTCCCAATCTCAACTTCAATTTGATCACCAACATTGAAGTTGTTTCCCCTCCTGTTGCCCTTAAGCGTTTTACTCCATGAATCGTATTTGTAGTTGTCGGTTGGCATTTCAGAAATATGTAACATCCCAGAAGTAAATAATTTAGGTATCTCAACAAAAAGGCCATATTCCTGAACGCCAGAAATGAAGCCATTAAATCTGTGCCCTGAGAATTTTTTTGCATGCTCACATAAAAGATTTTGTAAAACCTGCCTTGAGGCGAACTCTGCTGATCTTTCTCTCTCTGAACAATGTACTAACAAATCCTCAAGCAAATCACTATCAAACTCTGTTTTTTCTAAAATTGAAATTATCATTCGATGTACTAATAAATCTGGATACCTCCTGATAGGAGAAGTGAAATGGGTATAATTCTTATACATCAAGCCAAAATGGCCGATTTTTTTTGTTGAATACTCAGCTCTTTGCATTGATTGCAAAATTAAGGTATTCAAAATTTGTGCATCTGGTCTTTTTGAAATATTTTTTAGAAAAATTGACAAGTTTTCCAGATCCTCTGGTGAGCCCTCCCAATTTATTCCTCTTCTTTTTAAAATATTGGATAGCCTTTCAATCTTTTGAGCATCAGGATAATCATGAATTCTTCTGATGCTCTTTTGGTAGTGATTTTTAAGAAAATCAGCAGCACAGATATTAGCAATAAGCATAAATTCTTCAATAATTCGATGAGAGGTGCCACGATTTCTTGATCTTACTTTTTTAATTTCTCCATTCTGCTCAAAAGTAAAATATGGTTCTGGCAGAGTAAAATCGAGTGCACCTCTGGTGGCTCTTTTTTCCAACAATTTCTGAAATAGAATTTTTGACTGAGTCAGTGAATCAACAAATTTTGCTTTAACAGGAAATCCATTCGTAAAGAAATCATTCACCTCATCATATGTAAGTCTAGCTACAGATCTAATAGAGGTACGCACAAAATTACAGTTCAAAAGCTCTCCATCAGCGTCAAAAACAATTTCTGCAACTAAAACTCTTCTTGGTTGATACGGCACCAAAGAGCATAGATCATTAGATAATTTCTTAGGTATCATAGGTAACACTTTCTTGGGCATATAAACAGAAGTTGCTCTCTTTTGGGCTTCTGTGTCTAAGGGTGAACCAGGCTTTACAAAAAAAGATACATCGGCGATGGCTACTTTAAGAATAAAATTTTTATTCCTTCGCTCACAAAAAATTGCATCATCAAAATCTTTTGCATCAGCGCCATCAATAGTCACAAATGCTAAGTCACTATTACCATCCTCCAAAATTTTGCCATCTTCCAAAGTTTTTGTTTGAATCAATACGTCTTCTGGCCATTCCCCTCTGAGGGCAAAATCAGATATAGCCTTGTGATGAAAGTTATCAAGATTCAATTTCGGATACACTGCCTATTATCTAATTTTCAAAAATTTGTTTATCGTCTTTAAATGCTTTGAATTCAAGGTTGTTACCAAAAGGATCTTGAAAAAACATAGTTTTCTGTTCTCCAGCTTCTCCAAGAAACCGAATGTATGGTTTTATCTTAAATGAGATATTTGATTTTTCTAATTGTTGATGCAGCGTTTCAAAATTAACCATGTCAAGAATAATTCCAAAGTGTGGAATTGGAATATTTTTTCCATCAACTACGTTCTCATCTTTATTAGTTTGAGAACTGATGTGACATACAAGCTGATGACCATAAAAATTATAATCGATCCAATCTTTATCTGATCTACCTTCTATGAGATTTAAAGTACCCCCGTAAAACCTTCTTGCAAGATTAATATCTGTTACTGGTATAGCAAGATGAAATGGTCTAAGGTTTTTCATTTTCTATTAGTCTTTGAACTTTTCTTTTATAGACACTTTTCCATGAGGCCAAAAACTCTTTGGACATCCTTTTTTGAATTTCGTCTAAATTTCTCTCTCTCCACGAATTCTTTGTTTCTTTATTTTTCCATTTTTTTCTTTCATCTTCAGTGCGCATGCAACCTGTACAAGTTCTATTCTCATCGTAAATACATATTGATACACATGGTGATGCTATCTTTAGTTTTTTAACAGACATAACTAAATTATAGTGGTGCAAAAAAAATATACACTCTTAGTTTTCCTTAATCAGAACTCTATCAACAAAATTTTTCATTAATTTATGAGAATCTGGAGTCTCAACAAGGGAATTAAGAACATTCTGGAATTGCTTTTCATTTTTGGTATATTTCTCTTTGTATATTGAAAGTCTTGTGAAAACTGTGTCTCTATCAACTTCTGGGTGAAATTGAAAGGCCCAAAAAGGAGCGTTTCTGTGTTTAAAACTATGCAAGCAATCGCTTGTATAAGCAAGGAGATCTAGTTTGTTTGGTAAGTCTAGGGCATATTGTTGATGCACAGAAAGTGCACGAAAATTATTTGGAATGCCTTTAAAAACCTTGTCAATTTTAGCAAGATTTGTCAGTTTTATCGGTATGCTTCCCATTTCATAATTTTCGTCTTTCGAAAAAATCTTGCCACCAAATGCAAGTATTGCTAATTGGAAGCCAAAGCAAGATGCAAAAGTTGGCAACTCAATTTCTGATGCATACTTCATGAGATCTATACAATATTTTACAAATTTGTATTTTTCTGGCTCTAAAACATTTGCTTCACTAGCGCCGCCTACGTACAACGCATCAAAACCTTTAAGGACTTCATGAGAAAATTTTTGCTGATCAAATACATTAAGAACAGAAAATTGAGTGAGACTTAAATCACTATACCTAGCAAAACTCTCTAATTCTTCTCTTCTTACTTTTGAATCATCCCTTATTTGTAATAATAGAATTTTCAGTTTATCTCGTTTCATTTAGCTAAAACTAATTTAATATTTCACTTTTTTAGTATAGAATGAACATATGATTCAGTACATTCTATTAGGTTTTTTGACACTTTCGTCAATCTTATGCATGTCACTTTTTTTATTTCTCAAAGAGGGCACTAAAGGCATTAAAGTAAAACCTTACAAAACAAAAAGTGGAATAGTACACACAGCTGAAAAATACAGAGAAAGACATATTGTCTAATGGACAACTCCATACTTTTCCCTGTTTTTTACATGTTCATCCTGACTATCAGTGTGTTTCTTCTGAGCACATTACTAAGATTTAAGTCTGTTTGGGTTGATAAAGCAGTTTCAATGGAGGATTTGCATAAAATTCCAGTGCCAGATAGTGCGTCATTGATTATAAGACAAGCAAATAGAAACCTTATAAACCTATTTGAATTTCCCATTTTTTTTTACATTATTTGCGCAGCAATATATCTTTCTGAAAGCTCAAGCGATTATTTAGTTTCTTTGGCGTATGCATTCTTTTATCTTAGGCTTGCACACACTATTTATCACATCTTCATAAATCAGACAAAACTATTTCCTTGGCGTGCAATGTTCTTTCTTCCATCACTGGCTGTTACATTTTTGATGTGGCTTGATTTCTTAACATAGGAAAATTTCTCAACACAAATTTTCCATGCAATAATAAATATTCTAATTGAAATTAATTTGTACTTATGGAGGTAAGAATGAAATTAATATTTTTATTTACATTTATATTTTCTTTGATGAGTTCTGCACAGGCAAGCATTGGCGCTATTGCAGAGAATTGGGTAAAGGCACAATATAAGAGTAAAGAGGCAACACTTGAAATGGTGGAAAATTATCTAGACGATGATGGTGTTAATTTTGGTGGTAGGTACGTTGGGTTTGGGTTCCTTTGGGATCCAACAAACGAAGACGGTATGGTAGTAACAAGGGTTATCGAAGATGGTCCTGCATTTGGAATCCTTGAAGTGGGAGATAAATTTATTTCTGTAAATGGAAATGATATTACTGAAGATAATGTGAACTCAGGTGCTTTGGGCTTCAGAGGAGAACCAGGCCAACCAGTGAAAGCGGTTGTTCTGAGAGGTGGAGATGAAGTTGAGGTTGATGTTACAAGAGGAATAGTAAATCCAACCTATTCAAAGGATCAAGTCCTTGCAAATATTAATTCTGCTGTATCAGAAAACTGGGGACAAAATCTCCTTGATTATCAGATAGGTGATGTTGTTGTGGATGAAGGTAAAAATCTAGTTTATGTCTGGCATTGGTCAAAGAATACTGATGCTGTTTCAGGGAATGAGGTTGAAGCGCACAATTTTACTCGTATGAGATTTAATGAAAATGGTCTTGTTGCAGGATGGTGGACCTTAAGTGAAGAAGAACTTGCTCTTGTACAGTCTGGCTGGTCAATTACAAGAGAGTAACTTAAGAAATGGAGCCACCTGTCAGAGTCGAACTGACGACCTACTGATTACAAATCAGTTGCTCTACCAACTGAGCTAAGGTGGCTAGGATTCAAATGTTACATTATTAAAAAGAATCATGAAAGTTTCAGAATTGTTTCATAGACGGTGTATAGTAAAGTTTTAAAAATGAGAAAAAAATGAAAAAAATTATCTTTATGTTTCTAATTTCTACATCATTGGTTGTATTTTCTGACAATCATGACGAGCCAAATTATTCAAAGTTTCAAGCTAACTATTTTTTCAATTGCCCAAATGAACCTGCATGTGGTGCAGCATTTGATAAGCTCATGAAAAGCCCAGAAGTTGCAAAAGAAAATTTTGAGGCATCACTTTTAAGAGTTGTTCATGCAGGGAGCTCCGATATTACGCATACGGTGCAGTTTTATTATAAAAGCAAAGAGAGATATCAACGTGCTGGTGAAGTTTTCTCAAATTCGAGTGCTTTTGCTGAGTTTGGTCAATCAATGGAAGCAGTAGGAGTGGAGACGATTTTTAACAACCTAACAAGTTATCTTATTGCTGAGGGTGATGGAAGAAATTCAACTGCAGGTGTTACTTTTTTTGCAGATGTGAACAATCCTGCTGTATACGCACCTGCATTCGCAAAAATGGCTGCAAAGATGTCTGAGGAAGCATTTGGTGGAAATTCTTATGTTTTACGAGCACAGCATTTAGGAAATGGCAACTCAACACATTCAGTGTCCGTTAGTTTTGATGATGCAGCTGCAGCCCTAGAATTTTTGGCAAACTACCGTAATACAGTACAGTTTCAAGAATTTGTGCAGGAAGCAGGCACATCTTTCCAACCAGGACTGTCTTTCATGACTATAAATCTGTTAGATTACAATCCTGACTAAATTTTCGAAATTAAAAAAAGGAGGCCTGCGCCTCCTTTTTTTATAGAAAACAACCTGTTCCTTTAAGATTACAGTACCCATTTGGGTTTTTTCCAAGATACTGTTGATGATACTCTTCGGCTGGAAAAGATTTATTTGCAAATTCTATTTCAGTTGTAATATTCCCGTAACCCTTCCTTGTTAACAATTTTTGAAAAGTCTCTTTTGATTCAATAGCAGAATTATACTGTGCTTGATTTTTACAATAAATTACTGACCTATATTGTTCTCCAATATCATTTCCTTGTCTCATTCCCTGTGTTGGATCGTGACACTCCCAGAAACTTTTAAGTATCTCTGCGGTTGTTATTATTTGGGGATCAAATATTACATTCACTGTCTCAGCATGACCAGTTACGCCTGCACAAACCTGCTCATAACTTGGGCTATCCCTTCGACCACCAGAATAAGATACATAGGTAACCCAAACTCCCTCAAGCTGCCAAAATAATCGTTCAACTCCCCAAAAACAACCAGCACCAAGAATTATCTCCTCACAAGTGCTCGGATAATTTAAAAATAGTTTTCTTCCATTAATAAAATGTTCCATATACAAAGGATTATATATGTATTGACTAACAAATTTCTAAGTTGATAATAACAAATCAATCCTGGAGGGGTTGGGGAGCGGTCAAACCCAGCAGACTGTAAATTGCCGCCTCGTGCTTCGAAGGTTCGAATCCTTCCCCCTCCACCATTTTTTACTGATTTATAAAAGGGTATATAATGGTTGAAGCTTTGGACTTTAGAGTATATTATATGCGCTCATATAGCTCAGTAGGTAGAGCACTTCCTTGGTAAGGAAGAGGTCACCGGTTCAAATCCGGTTATGAGCTCCAAACAAGAGAGGAAATTATGGCAAGAGAAAAATTTGATAGAAGCTTACCACATATCAACGTGGGAACTATTGGACACGTAGACCATGGTAAGACAACGTTAACAGCTGCATTGACAAAGGTCTGTGCAGATACATTTGGTGGTGAAGCAGTAGCTTTTGAAGGTATAGATAATGCCCCTGAAGAAAAAGAAAGAGGTATTACAATTGCAACATCACATGTTGAATATAGTAGTGATGCAAGACACTATGCTCACGTTGACTGTCCCGGTCACGCAGACTATGTAAAAAATATGATAACTGGTGCTGCTCAAATGGACGGAGCAATACTAGTTGTTAGTGCTGCAGATGGACCAATGCCACAAACAAGAGAGCATATTCTTTTAGCAAAACAAGTTGGCGTTCCAAATATTGTAGTTTATATGAACAAAGCTGATATGGTTGATGATGAAGAGTTACTGGAGCTTGTTGAAATGGAAGTAAGAGAGCTTCTTGATAAGTACGATTTCCCTGGTGATGATACACCTATAATCAAGGGCAGTGCACTTAAAGCACTTGAAGGCGATGCTAAATATGTTGAAAGTGTTGTTGAGCTTGTCAAATCACTTGATGGATACTTCCCAGAGCCAGAGAGGCCAATAGATAAACCATTCTTAATGCCGATTGAAGATGTTTTTACTATTTCTGGTAGAGGAACAGTTGTTACAGGTAGAGTTGAAAGAGGTATTGTTAGAACTGGAGACGAGTTAGAAATAATTGGTATAAAAGATACTGCTAAAACAACTTGTACCGGAGTGGAAATGTTTAGGAAAACATTGGACGAAGGAAGAGCAGGCGAAAACTGTGGTGTTCTATTAAGAGGAACAGAAAGAGAGGCAGTAGAAAGAGGGCAAGTTTTAGCTATTCCTGGATCTGTCACACCACATACAAAATTTACAGCTAAAATTACTGTTCTAAGCAAGGAAGAGGGAGGACGACATACACCTTTCTTTAAGGGATACAGACCTCAGTTTTACTTTAGAACTACAGATGTTACTGGAGAAGTTACGCTCCCAGATGGAGTTGAAATGGTAATGCCTGGCGACACTGTCGATGAGCTAAATTGCGAACTAATAGCTCCAATTGCGATGGAAGAAGGTTTAAGTTTTGCTATTAGAGAAGGTGGAAGAACTGTTGGGGCTGGAATAGTCCTCAAAATTCTTTCTTAGTAAAAAGGATTTGAGGTTATACTAGGAGATCGTTATAGGCCTGTAGCTCAATTGGCAGAGCGGCGGTCTCCAAAACCGCAGGTTGTGGGTTCGATTCCCTCCAGGCCTGCCAAATTTAATTATGAATAGCTCCTTAAAAAACTTTTTATGGTTTGTCTCAGTTACAGCTGGCTTCACAGCAGTAATTTTATTTACATATCTCGAAGCTTTGGGACTCCTTTACAGGGTTTTGATACTTGTTGCGCTACTTACAGTCTCACTCGGTGTCTTATCATTAACTGACTTTGGTAAAGGTGCGATAAAGCTCATCAGCGATTCAAGGACTGAAATAGCAAAAGTAGTTTGGCCAAGTAGAGGTGAGACCACACAAATGACACTTGTTGTGATTGTTATGATTGTGATTTTAGGTCTAGTTTTATGGGGTCTAGATACCCTGCTTTCTTTTTTAACAAGTTTTATTTTGGGGTAAAAAATGGACTGGTATGTGATACAAGCTTATTCAAATTGTGAAAAGAAAGTGAAGGCTAATTTGGAAGAAAAAATCGAGATGTCAGGTATGTCAAATAAGTTTGGCGAAATTATGATACCTACAGAGCAGGTTACAGAATTGAAAAAAGGTCAAAAAAAACAGATTGAGAGAAAATTTTTCCCTGGATATATGCTGATTCAAATGGAGATGAATGACGATACATGGCACCTGGTAAGAAAGACTCCAAATGTGATGGGTTTTATGGGAGGCAAGAGAACTAGGCCTGTACCTCTGACAGAATCGGAATTATCTAAAATTACAACTAGAGTTGAGGAAGCAACAGAGACACCTAAGTTCAAAACAGTTTTTGAATCGGGAGAATCAGTAAGAATTAATGACGGACCTTTTAACGACTTCAACGGTATAGTTGAAGAAGTTGATTACGAAAGAAATTCAATAAAAGTTTCTGTGAGTATTTTTGGTAAATCCACCCCTGTAGATTTAAATTTTTCGCAGGTAGAAAAGATATAGCATGGCAAAAAAAGTTTCAACAATTATTAAATTACAAGTTCCTGCTGGAGGTGCTAATCCAAGCCCGCCTGTTGGGCCTGCACTAGGACAGCATGGACTAAATATCATGGATTTTTGCAATGCTTTCAATGAAAAAACGAAAGAAATGGAAAAGGGTCTAAAAGTTCCTGTAGAAATTACCGTTTATGAGGATAGAACTTTTACATTTATCACTAAATCACCACCTGCTGCAGTTTTGCTAAAAAAAGCTGCTAAGATTGAAAAGGCCAGCGGTGAACCAAACAGAACGAAAGTTGCTCGAATATCAATAGATCAAGTAAAAGAAATTGCTGAAATGAAAAAGGCAGATCTTAACTCAAATGATGTTGATGCAGCAATTAAAATTATTGCAGGGACTGCAAGAAGTATGGGGATTGAAGTTAAGGGACTTGATTCAAATAGCAACCCCCCTGCGCAAGAAATTGCTAATCCAACCACAAATAAAAATGAGGATCCTTCTGATAATCAAGCTATTCAGTCAGCTGATAATCAGTCTGAAGATGTCGTTCAAAATGACAATGAAATCAATAATTTAGTTGATTCTGATAAAGAAGATAGTTCTGTAAATGACAGTGGAGGCACTAATGAAGGAAAGTAAATATAAAAAGGCACTTCAAGGATCTGACTTTGAGAAAGCCTACTCAATCGATGAGGCTATCGAATCAATATTGAGTCAGCCAAAAAGAAAATTTATTGAAAATATGGATATTTCTGTTGTTTTGGGGATAGATCCAAAAAAAGCCGATCAGAATTTGCGAGGTTCCTTAACTTTACCTCATTCACTTGGAAAAAAGGTTGTAGTAGTAGCTTTTGTAGATGGTGAAAAAGCTGAGGACGCAAAAAAAGCTGGAGCAGATTTTGTTGGTGTTGATGATTTAGTTGATAAATATAAAGAGGGAGACATTGATTTTGATGTCGCAGTAACTACCCCAGCTCAGATGAAAACAGTAAGCAAGTTAGCAAAAATTTTAGGGCCACGAGGCTTGATGCCCAACCCAAAAACCGGAACTGTTACAGAAAACATTGGGAAGGTTGTGATGGACATAAAACATGGTCAAGTACGATTTAAGACAGAGAAAGATGGTCTAATACAAGGAACAATAGCCAATGTTTCGATGAGCAAGGAACAACTTAAAGACAATCTAGACTCCTTTTTGAATGAAATGAAAAGAATCAAACCTGCATCAGCAAAAGGAATCTATTTTAAGAGTGTATTTCTCTCGACAACAATGGGCCCAGGGTATAGAATTGACGTTTCTCAAATTTGAGAGATCGAAGACTGAGGGAGCAAGTAGCTTAATAACCCTCATAGATTAATCAGATATTACTCTAGGGTCTTCACACAACTAAATAAAAATGGCGTTAAGTTTAGAAGAAAAAAAAGAGATAGTTAATAATGTTAGCAACTTTGCTTTAGAGTCGAGCTCTTTGGTTATTGCTGACGCTAGGGGGGTAAATGTCTCGGATAGCAATGCCCTTAGATCTGATGGATATTCAGCAAATGTAAAATTTGTCGTTGCTAAGAATACCTTAGTAAAACTGGCACTCAAGGATACAAATTACGACGGTATAGATGATTACTTAAATGGACCAACTATGCTAGCTTTCTCATATGAAGAACCTGGTGCTGCTGCAAAGATATTAAAAAAGCACGCCAAAATAAATGAAAACTTGAAAATTAAGGGTTTATCTATTGATGGAATGCATTTTGATGGCAGTGAAATTAACAAATTAGCAAATTTACCAACATTTAATGAAGCTATTTCAAAATTCGCTGGACTTTTGAAGGCACCTTTGGGTAAAATTGCATCTCTCATGAAAGAGATACCTTCGAAATTTGCAAGAACACTTACGGCAGTAAAAGAACAGAAAAGTTAGGAGATAAGATGGCAACAAAAGAAGAAATTCTAGACTCAATATCGAACATGTCTGTTGTTGATTTAGTTGATCTAATATCGGCAATTGAAGAGAAATTTGATGTTACTGCAGCAGCAGTAGCAGCTGCACCAGTAGCAGGAGCCGTTGCCGGTGGTGAAAGCTCTGGCGTTGAGGAGGCAGCTGAAGAGAAAAGTTCTTATGATGTTGTGTTATCAGCAGCAGGCGATAAAAAAGTTGCAGTGATAAAGGCTGTAAGGGCAGCTACTGATTTAGGTCTCAAAGAGGCAAAAGACTTAGTTGATGGAGCCCCAAAGACAGTAAAAGAAGGCATGAAAAAAGACGAAGCTGAAGCTTTAGTTGCATCATTGCAAGAAGCTGGAGCACAGGCTGAGCTTAAGTAAAACCACATAGTTAATGGCATACTCCTTTACAGAGAAAAAGCGAATTCGTAGGCAATTTGGATCACTTCCAGATGTCATGAATTTACCATATCTCATCAAAACCCAAACAGATTCTTTTAAAGAATTTTTGCAGGCTGATAAGAACCCTGACGATAGAGAAGAGAAAGGTCTTGAGGAAGTTTTCAAATCGATTTTTCCAATAAATAGTGCATCGAATAATGCAGCTCTTGATTATATTAATTATGAGCTTGGAGAGTGTTTATATTCTCCACAGGAGTGTAAGCTCAAGGGGATTTCTTATGCTGTACCACTTTACGTCAACTTACATCTCAGAATTATGGATAAAACAACTGGGTATAAGACTATTAAGGAAAATGGTATTAAAGAGGATCGGGTATTCTTAGGAGAAATTCCCATAATGACAAATGATGGCAGTTTTGTTGTAAATGGAACAGAAAGGGTAGTTGTATCTCAACTTCATAGATCACCAGGTGTGTTTTTTGATCACGATAAAGGAAAAACACATGCGTCAGGAAAGGTTTTATATGCAGCCAGAATTATACCTTACAGAGGATCATGGCTTGATTACGAATTTGATGCCAAGGATCTTATTTATTCAAGGATTGACCGCAAACGAAAATTTCCCGCTACAGCAATTTTGAAATCTTTAGATATGACAGATGAAGAAATATTATCGTCTTTCTATGAATCCATGCCTGTTATATATGAAAACGAAAAATTTTTCCTAAATATAGCCAAAGAAAATCTTAAAGGAAAAGCTTTTGATTTCCCAATTAAGATTGGAACTATGTCAATTGTTGCAGGGAAGCGCATTAACGCAAAAATTATTCAAGATTTTGAAAAGTTGAAATCTCCAAAAATTGAAATCGAAAAAGAAGATTTTATTGGTCAAGTTTTTGCTAAAGATGTTGTTAACAAGGAAACAGGGGAAATTTTTGCAACAACAAATAGCCAAATTGATAAAACAGTTTTGAAGAATCTTTCAGAGACTAAAAAATTGGAATTTGAGATAATTTATACAAATTCAATTGATAGTGGGCCTTTTGTAGCCGATACCCTTCGAAATGATCCTAGTAAGTCAAAGGCTGAGGCTTTAGTCGACATTTATAGAATGCTCAGACCAGGTGAGCCGCCAACAAAAGAATCAACTGAAATACTGTTTAATAATTTGTTTTTTTCCGAAGATAGGTACGACCTCTCAGATGTTGGTCGAATGAAACTTAACTGGAGGTTAAAGATTGAAGATAGATCAAAACAATATGTACTTTCTAAGGAGGATATTATTGCTGTATTGAGAAAGCTTGTTGATATTAGAAACGGTAGGGATACAGTTGATGATATTGACCACTTGGGAAACAGAAGGATTAGATCAGTTGGAGAGATGACATCTAATCAGTTGAGGATAGCATTAGTCCGAGTAGAGCGAGCTGTGAAAGACAGACTTGGCATGGCTGAAACGGAAGGTTATATACCTTCAGATTTAATAAATGCAAAACCAATAACTGCTGCGTTTAAGGAATTTTTTGGCTCTTCACAACTATCTCAATTTATGGATCAAAACAATCCGCTTTCTGAAGTTACCCACAAAAGAAGAGTTTCGGCTCTTGGACCTGGAGGTTTATCTCGCGAAAGAGCTGGTTTTGAGGTAAGAGATGTCCACCCAACCCATTATGGCAGAGTTTGCCCTATTGAAACTCCTGAAGGCCCAAATATTGGATTAATTAATAGCTTATCAACTTATGCAAGAACCGATAGATATGGTTTTATCGAGACTCCTTACAGAGTAGTCAAAGAAGGAAAAGTCACAGACGAAATAATTTATTTATCACCAATAATGGAAAACAATCATTTTATTGCCCAAGCAAATATTGAACTTGATAAAAAGGGGAAAATTGCCGAAGAATTTGTCACAGCCAGGCATCGTGGAGAAACGTCTTTAACAAGTGTTGGAGCCATAACGTTGATGGATGTATCTCCTAAGCAGGTTTTATCAGTTGCTGCGTCACTCATACCTTTTTTGGAAAATAATGATGCAAATAGAGCACTGATGGGGTCGAATATGATGAGACAAGCAGTACCAACGCTTATTCCTCAAAAACCATTAGTAGGAACAGGTCTTGAAAGGCAGGTTGCTAGCGACTCTGGAGTCTGTGTAGTTGCAAAAAATTCGGGCATAGTTGACTCTGTTGATGGAGGAAGAATTGTCATAAAAGTATCGAAAGGAGATGACATAAGCGTAGATATCTACACATTGGTTAAATATACCAGATCAAATCAAAATACTTGTATTAATCAAAGGCCTCTTGTTAAGAAGGGCGATTCCATTAAAGAAGGCGATATAATTGCTGACGGGCCATCCATAGACTTAGGAGAATTAGCAATAGGTCAAAACATGAGGATTGCATTTATGCCTTGGAATGGCTTTAATTATGAAGATTCAATATTAGTATCAGAAAGGGTTGTTCAAGAGGATAGGCTTACAAGTATCCACATTCAGGAACTAACTTGCATTACACGAGATACAAAACTTGGCATGGAAGAAATTACCTCTGATATTCCTGGTGTAAGTGAATCAGCATTATCTAAGCTTGATGAAAATGGTATTGTCTACTCTGGAGCTAAGGTTGAGTCAGGAGATATTCTTGTTGGGAAAGTCACTCCTAAGGGAGAATCTCAATTATCTCCAGAAGAAAAACTTTTAAAAGCAATTTTTGGGGAAAAAGCATCCGATATTAAAGACACTTCTTTGAGAGTGCCTTCAAGTGTCTCAGGCACTGTTATTGATGTTCAAATCTTTACAAGAGACGGCGTGGATAAAAACCCGAGAGCTAAAAGCAACGAAATGTTGATGATTTCTGAGTATAGCAAGGATCTCGATGATGAGATGAGAATAGTAACGAATTCACTCAAAAACTCATTGATCCAGTATTTTAAAAAGGAGAACTTAGTAAAAGAAAAAGGAAAACTAACACCAAGCGTCTTAAATGATTCTGACTTAGACACACTTTTGAAGCTAAAAATTTCTAATAAAAAAGCCAAAGATTTTCAAAAAAATATCTCTGATCAATATAAAAAATATCAAAACGAGAACAAAGAAAAAATGGCTATATTTAAGAAAAAAATTGAAGGTGGTAATGATTTGGCACCTGGGGTGCTTTCCATTATTAAGGTTTACCTTGCTGTTAAACGAAAGATACAAGCTGGCGACAAATTAGCAGGAAGGCATGGTAACAAGGGTGTTATTTCAAGTATTGTTCCTGTAGAAGACATGCCTTACGACTCAAATGGTAATCCAGTTGATGTAGTTTTAAATCCACTTGGAGTGCCCTCAAGGATGAATGTTGGACAAATTCTAGAAACTCACCTAGGTTTAGCTTCCAAAGGCCTTGGTGACAAAATAAATTCAATGCTTAAAAGAAATGATAAGCTAGAAAAACTGAGAAAAGTTTTAAAAGATATTTATTCATTTGGTCCTAGAAAAGAAGATAGTGTTGGTGATTTAAAAGACCATGAGATACAAGAATTAGCACAAAATCTTTGTGATGGTGTTCCATTTGCAACTCCAGTTTTTGATGGTGCCAATGAACACCAAATAAAAGAATTGCTAAAATACGCTGACCTTCCAGAGAGCGGACAGTTTAATCTTTTTGACGGCAGGACTGGTGAGAAATTTGAGAGGCCAGTGACTGTGGGTTATATGTATATGCTGAAATTAAACCACCTAGTTGATGACAAAATGCACGCAAGATCAACAGGGTCCTACAGTCTTGTAACTCAACAACCTTTAGGTGGAAAAGCTCAATTTGGTGGACAAAGGTTCGGAGAAATGGAAGTGTGGGCGCTGGAAGCATATGGCGCTGCATATACCCTTCAAGAAATGCTTACGGTGAAATCTGACGATATTTCAGGAAGATCAAAAGTATATAAGAATATTGTAGACGGAAATTATGAGGTTGATTCTGGCGTACCAGAGTCATTTAACGTCTTAAGTAAAGAAATTAAGGCACTTGGAATTAATTTAGAACTGGAGGATTCATCTGAGAAATAATGAAAGATATCATTCAAAACATAAATAAAACTTCTAAGAGAAATTTTGATCTTATATCATGTGGTTTGGCATCACCCCAGATGATTAGATCTTGGTCATGGGGTGAGGTAAAAAAACCTGAAACAATTAATTACCGAACCTTCAAACCAGAAAGAGATGGTTTGTTTTGTGCAAGAATTTTTGGACCAATTAAAGATTTTGAATGTCTCTGTGGTAAATACAAGCGAAGAAAGCACAGAGGCGTTATTTGTGAGAAATGCGGTGTCGAAGTAACTGCCACAAAAGTAAGAAGAGAGAGAATGGGCCATATTGAACTAGCTTCTCCTGTTGCACATATATGGTTTTTAAAATCTCTTCCTTCACGTATAGGTTTATTCCTAGATATGACTTTACGTGAAATTGAGCGAGTGCTCTATTACGAGAGTTTCGTAGTTGTTGAACCTGGTATAACTGACTTGAAGAAAGGGCAACTTTTAACTGAAGATGAATACTTAGAAGCTCTTGATGAATATGATGATGATTTCACAGCAATGATGGGTGCTGAAGCGGTACAAATACTTCTTGCAGATGTTGATATTGAAAAATCGTTACAAGTTATCAAAGAAGATCTTGAAACAAGTGGCTCAGAAACAAAAATTAAAAAGTTACAAAAAAGACTAAAACTTATGGAGGCTTTTAGGGAAAGTGGCCAACAACCAGAGTGGATGATAATGAATGTTTTACCAGTTCTTCCACCAGATCTCAGACCGCTTGTTCCATTAGATGGTGGAAGATTTGCAACCTCTGATCTTAATGATTTATATAGGAGAGTTATTAACAGAAATAATAGACTTAAAAGACTTTTAGAACTTGGAGCGCCTGAAATAATAGTAAGAAACGAGAAAAGAATGCTACAAGAATCCGTTGATGCTTTATTGGATAATGGAAGAAGAGGAAGAGCAATATTAGGAACTAATAAGAGACCTCTTAAATCTCTAGCGGATATGATTAAGGGTAAGCAAGGAAGATTTAGACAAAATCTCCTTGGAAAAAGGGTCGATTATTCTGGTAGATCTGTGGTTGTCTCAGGACCAACATTAAAATTACATCAGTGTGGGCTTCCAAAAAAAATGGCATTGGAACTTTTTAAGCCATTTATATTTAATAGACTTGAGCAGAAAGGAATTACGATTACTATAAAAGCTGCAAAACAGCTTGTTGAAGAGGAAACTCCAGAGGTATGGGATTGTCTTGATGAAGTGATCAGGGAGCATCCAGTGCTTTTAAACAGAGCACCAACATTACATAGACTTGGAATTCAGGCTTTTGAGCCAGTTCTGATTGAAGGAAAGGCAATTCAATTGCACCCACTTGTGTGTGTTGCATTTAATGCTGATTTTGATGGAGATCAAATGGCTGTTCATGTGCCTTTATCGTTAGAGGCTCAACTTGAAGCTCGTGCCTTAATGATGTCCACAAATAATATATTATCTCCAGCAAGTGGGGAGCCAATAATCCAACCAAATCAGGATGTTGTTCTAGGTATTTACTATTTAACAAAAGAAAAAGCAGGTCTTGAAGGGGAAAATAGAGCTTTTGTAGATATTCACGAAGTCAAAAGAGCATTCTTAGATAAACAGCTTAAACTTCATAGCAAGATAAAAGTAAGGATCAAACAAAATGAAGAATTAAGAAGATTTGAAACTACAGTTGGAAGGTGTTTATTTTTTGAAATAATGCCTCAAGGAACAAATTTCGAAAGTGTAAATAAAACATTAAAAAAGAAAGACATAGTAAAGCTCATTTCTTACGTATACAGTGTGTTTGGGCTAAAAGAATCTGTACTATTTGCTGATAGGTTGATGTATTTGGGATTTGAATATTCAACAATTTCAGGATCTTCTATTGGAGTAAATGATTTTGAAATACCAAACGATAAAGATGCAATCATAGATAGTGCACAAAATGAAGTACAGAGTATAGAAGAACAATTTGAATCAGGTCTTCTCACAAGAGGTGAAAAATACAACAAAATCATAGATATTTGGTCAAGAACTAATGAAAAAGTGGCTCACTCCATGATGAAAGCATTGGGAGATAGAAAAGAGTTAGATAAAAATGGAAATGAAGTTACAGTGTCGTCATTTAACAGTGTCTTTATGTACGCAGATTCCGGGGCTAGAGGTTCCGCAGCACAAATTAGACAGCTCGCAGGAATGAGGGGATTAATGTCAAAGCCTGATGGAAGTATCATTGAAAGTGCGATTACATCTAACTTTAGAGAGGGTTTATCGATGCTTGAGTACTTTACTTCAACTCATGGGGCTAGGAAAGGTCTCGCAGATACTGCATTAAAAACTGCAAATTCTGGTTACCTTACCAGGAGACTAGTTGATGTTTCACAAGATGTTGTTATTACTGAAGAGGATTGTGGTACAGATGACGGAATAACAGTTGAAGCAATTATTGATGGTGCAACTGTGATACAAACAATTTCAGAAAGAATTCTGGGCAGAGTTCTTCAGGAAGATATCAAAAAAGATGGTAAGGTTCTTTTTGAACGTGGACATCTTTTTGATGAAGAATCAGCAATGCTCCTTCAAAATTCAGGGATAAAGAAAGTAAAAATTAGATCACCAATTACTTGTGAGGCTAAGATTGGTCTTTGCGCAAAATGTTACGGAAGAGACTTAGCAAGAGGACATTTAGCTCATATAGGTGAGGCAGTTGGTGTTGTTGCAGCTCAGTCAATTGGAGAGCCAGGAACACAACTTACCATGAGAACATTTCATATTGGTGGTGCCGCAAGTGGTGCAGCAGAAGACGATTCAATTACAACTCTAAGGGGGGGTAATGTAGCATTTGACTCTTCTCTAAAAACAGTTGAAAAGAAGAATGGGGAATCTATAGTTGTTTCAAGAAGTGCTGTTCTGACAATACAAGATGACGACGAAAATCTATTGGAAAAATATTCAGTACCCTACGGAGCAGAAATCTTGTATGGCAACAAATCTAAAGTTGGTCCAGGAACGCTTATTGCAAAGTGGGATCCACTTACTCTCCCAATTATTTCTGAAGTTGATGGAGTAATCAGCTTTAATGATCTTGTTGAAGACGTAACTATGAATGTTGATGTAGATGAACTCACAGGTTCTGCAAAGCGTGAAGTCATTGATGTAAATGAGCGACCACAAAAAGGTAAAGGAATGAATCCATCAATAACTATTCTAGATGGCAAGAAGAAAGTGATAGGCTCATATGCGCTTCCATCTAAATCAATCTTAATGAAAAACAACTCAAATAAAGTTTCAGTAGGAGAGTTTATTGCTAGAGTGCCCGTTGAAGGAACAAAGACAAAAGATATAACAGGAGGTTTACCGCGAGTTGCTGATTTATTCGAAGCAAGGAAACCTAAAGACGGAGCCATTTATGCTGAAACCTCGGGAATTTTGTCTTATGGAAAAGAGACCAAAGGTCGCAAAAGGATAGTTATAACTCCAGATAAAGGAGAGCCAGTAGAGATGATGATACAGAAGCATAGAGCTGTCTCATTTTTGGAGGGAGATAGCATTCAAAAGGGAGATATTTTATGTCATGGTCCCATAGATACACATTCATTACTTTCAATGCATGGTGTTGAAGAACTTGCAAAACACCTAATTTCAGAGGTGCAAGATGTTTACAGGCTACAAGGGGTTGTGATTAATGATAAGCACATCGAAACTATAATTAGGCAGATGGTTAAAAAAGTTACTATTACTGATCCAGGTGATAGTGATTATCTCGAAGGTGATATTGTTCAAATTACAGAACTCAAAACAGTGAATGCAAATTTAATATCTTCTGAGAAAAAACCTGCTGAATTCGAGAGAATGTTGCTTGGCATTACAAAAGCAGCTCTATCAACAGATTCATTTGTTTCAGCTGCCAGCTTCCAAGAGACTACAAGGGTTCTTACTGAAGCAGCTGTTACTGCAAAGAAAGATATCTTAAAAGGACTCAAAGAGAATGTCGTTGTGGGAAGGCTAATACCTGCAGGTACTGGTTTTGCTGTCAATCAAAAAGCAAGCGTTACATCTGAAGAAATACAAGATGTTGAAGAAGCTTTGAAAAAAGAACTTTTGGAAAGCTTTCAGTAGTTATTGACCCATGAAAGCCGCTGCATTATTATTCACAAATTAAATTATGGCTACAATTAATCAGTTGGTAAGAAAACCTAGGAAAACTAAACGTTCAAAGAGCGATGTTCCTGCATTAAAAAATTGTCCTCAAAGAAGGGGTGTTTGTACAAGAGTTTATACAACTACACCGAAAAAACCAAATTCAGCACTTAGAAAAGTATGTAGGGTTAAACTTACTTCACAATTCGAGGTAACTTCCTATATTGGAGGTGAAGGACATAACTTACAGGAACATTCAGTAATACTTATTAGGGGCGGAAGGGTAAAGGATTTACCTGGTGTAAGATATCACACTGTTAGAGGGGCATTAGATACATCCGGGGTTTCTGATAGGAAGCAAGGCAGATCAAAGTACGGAGCTAAAAAGGCAAAATAATGAGAAGAAGAGCTGCCCCAAAAAGAAAAATTATTCCTGATTCGAAATATGAAAGTGAGATTGTGGCTAAATTCATGAATCAACTTATGGTTGATGGTAAGAAATCGACGGCTGAAAAAATAGTCTATGGAGCTTTTGAGACATTTGAGAAATCAAAAGATGCTAAAGATCCAGTCGAGACATTTAAGACAGTATTAGATAATGTTGCTCCAGTCGTAGAAGTTCGCTCGAAAAGAATAGGCGGTGCAACTTATCAAGTGCCTGTAGAAGTTCGTTCAAAGAGACGAACTGCTTTGGCAATGCGCTGGATAGTTGAAGCTGCAAGAAAAAGAAAAGAAAAGTCAATGTCGGCTAGATTAGCTGGTGAACTTAGAGATGCTGTAGAGGGCAAAGGAGCGGCTGTAAAAAAGAAAGAAGATATGCATAGGATGGCTGAGGCGAATAAGGCATTCTCGCATTTTAGGTTTTAAAAATGGCAAGAAAAACTCCCCTTAATAGATATAGGAATATTGGAATTTGTGCGCACGTCGATGCAGGCAAAACTACAACTACTGAAAGGGTGCTCTTTTATACTGGTATTTCCCATAAGATTGGAGAGGTTCACGATGGGGCAGCTGTTATGGACTGGATGGAGCAAGAACAGGAAAGAGGAATAACAATTACATCAGCTGCAACAACATGTTTTTGGAAAGGAATGGATCAACAATTTGAAGAGCATAGAGTAAATATTATTGATACCCCAGGACACGTAGATTTTACAATTGAAGTTGAGAGATCTCTTAGAGTTTTGGATGGAGCAGTTGTTGTATTTTGTGGTTCCTCTGGCGTGCAACCACAATCTGAAACAGTATGGAGACAGGCAAATAAATATGAAGTGCCTAGGATTGTCTTTGTGAATAAGATGGATAGAGCAGGAGCAGACTTTGAACGTGTTGTTTCCCAGATAAAAGAAAGGCTTGGTGCGAAAGTAGTACCAATACAATATAACATCGGCTCTGAAGATGAATTTAAAGGTGTCATTGACTTAATAAAAATGAAAACCATCACTTGGAATGAAGCTGATAAGGGTTCATCTTTTGAATACACGGATATTCCAGAGGATCTTCAATCAAAGTGTGAGTCATTACGAGAAGAATTAGTTGAGGCGGCTGCGGAAGCAAATGAGGAGTTAATGGAAAAATACTTAGAATCCAGCGAGTTAAGTGAAGATGAAATAAAAAAAGGTCTGAGAGAAAGAGTGCTCTCAAATGAGATAACCTTAGCTCTATGTGGTTCAGCCTTCAAAAACAAAGGTGTTCAAGCAGTGCTTGATGCAGTGATAGAGTTTCTTCCAGCACCTGATGAGGTGAAAGCTATTGAAGGTATACAACCAAAAACAGAGGAAACAACTACTAGAAGCTCAAGTGATGACGAACCCTTTTCTGCGCTAGCATTTAAAATTGCCACTGATCCATTTGTTGGGAACCTAACATTTGTAAGAGTCTATTCAGGTGTTTTAGCTCAAGGCGACGGAGTAATGAACACTGTAAAAGACGAAAAAGAGAGAATTGGACGTATGGTTCAAATGCATTCAAACAATAGAGAAGAAATTAAAGAGGTGAGAGCTGGCGATATTGCTGCCTGTATAGGATTAAAGAATGTAACCACCGGGGACACTCTATCTGATGCTAAGGATCTAGTAGTACTTGAAAGAATGGAATTTCCAGAGCCTGTAATCTCATTAGCAGTTGAACCTAAGTCAAAACCTGATCAAGAAAAAATGTCAGTTGCGCTTGGTAAATTGGCTCAAGAGGATCCATCTTTTAGAGTAAGCTCAGATGAGGAATCTGGGCAGACAATTATATCCGGTATGGGAGAGCTACATTTAGAAGTGCTTGTAGAAAGAATGAAAAGAGAATTTAGTGTAGAAGCTAATGTCGGGAAACCTCAAGTCGCTTATAGAGAGGCAATTACAAAGTTTGTTGAAGTTGAGGCAAAGTATGCAAAACAGTCTGGGGGCAGAGGGCAGTATGGGCACGTACTTATGAAAATGGAGCCGTCTGAAGAAGATTTTGAATTTATTGATGAGATTAAAGGCGGGTCAATTCCAAAAGAATACATACCTGCTGTATCCAAAGGTGTTAAAGAGCAACTTCAAAATGGAGTTGTTGCTGGTTATCCATTACAAGGAGTAAAAGTTACACTATATGATGGATCTTTTCATGAGGTAGATTCGAGTGAAATGGCCTTTAAACTTGCAGGGTCGATGGCTGCAAAAGATGGTGCAATGAAAGCTAGCCCTATTCTTCTAGAACCAATGATGGATGTGGAAGTAGTAACTCCTGAAGATTACATGGGAGATGTTGTTGGTGACTTAAACAGACGTAGAGGGCAAGTTCAAAATATGGAGGATATTCCATCTGGTAAAGCCATAACAGCCCTGGTTCCACTCTCTGAAATGTTTGGCTATGCTACCGATTTACGATCAGCTACCCAGGGTAGAGCCACTTACACAATGGAGTTTCAAAAGTACCTCGAAGTACCATCAAATTTGACTGAAGAAATTATTAATAAGAATTAATAATATCTTTTGACAGTCCCAGTTTTAAAGCGTAAAATCGTGGTCTTTCTAATTTAAATAGGGACATGGAACAGCAAAAAATAAGAATTAAATTGATGGCTTTTGATAATAAACTTATTGATGCATCAACTAAGGAAATTTTAGAGACTATTACCAAGACTGGTGCAAAAGTTATTGGACCTATACCTTTGCCTGTTAAGAAAGAAAGAATAACACTTTTGATATCTCCACATAAAGATAAGGATGCAAGAGACCAGTATGAAACACGTACTCACAAGAGGCTCTTAGATATTGTAAACCCCACTGAACAAACAGTTGATGCCTTGATGCGTTTAGATATTGCAGCAGGCGTTGATGTAAAAATAACACTTAATTAATCATGCTAGGACTTGTTGGGAAAAAGAGAGGAATGTCGCGTGTCTTTAGCGATGATGGTAAATCAACACCAGTCACTATTGTTGAAATATTTAAGTCAAAAATTGTTCAAAGAAAAACACAAGACAAAGATGGCTATTACGCTATTCAAGTTGCGTATGGTAGCAAGAAAAGAGTTTCAAAATCGTTGTTAAAAAAATTCAATCAAAAAGGTTCGAAAGGTGGCTATCTCACAGAGTTTACTTTATCTGAAAAAGAGTATGTAGATCTAAAACAAGTAAAGGAACTTAGTCTAGATTCACTTGAAAAACCTGAAAAGGTAGATGTCTCAGGAATTTCAAAGGGGAAAGGGTTTGCTGGAGTAGTAAAAAGACATAATTTTAAAACTCAAGATGCAACTCACGGCAACTCTCTTTCGCACAGAGCTCCAGGTTCGATTGGCCAATGCCAGTTTCCTGGAAGAGTTTTTAAGGGAAAAAAAATGTCTGGACAGATGGGGAATAAGCTATCAACTGTTCAAAACCTTGTTATTCAAAATAGCTTGGATGATGAAAATGTGTTGTTAATTAAAGGAGCTGTTCCTGGTGCAATTGGAACAGTATTAAAAATTCTACCTTCAATCAAGTCAAATTCTGAAGATAATATTTTCAAGTTAAAAA
>CENP01007453.1_pt1 | contig 32895 bp, 25 predicted proteins | sample 361281 | NCBI WGS metagenome assembly CENP01 (sample SAMEA2591122, study PRJEB7988) | marine metagenome | biome: marine biome (ENVO:00000447); feature: deep chlorophyll maximum layer (ENVO:xxxxxxxx); material: saline water (ENVO:00002010), including plankton (ENVO:xxxxxxxx) | depth 70 m | reverse complement strand
CACGAGCGAGAGCAGTTTGGAAGGATGATCGCGGAATTCCAAGCAATTGGCTTCAAGTTAGCGGACATGGAAACAGATATTTATGCTGCAGAGCTGATGATTCGTCACTGTGGATCCATGAAGGATCAAGGTTTAAAAGTCACTAAAGAGTCTGCTATGGCTAAATATGCTTCAAGTGAAATGGCGGTAAAAATATGTAATGAGGCTGTCCAAATTCATGGTGGATATGGATTTACAAAAGATTATCCTGTAGAGAAATTTTATCGAGACGTGAAGTTATGTACAATAGGCGAGGGGACTTCGGAAATACAAAAACTCGTTATTAGTAGAGAAATATCCAAAAGCATGTAATGGAAGAATTAAAATACGCTAATTAAAAAATACTCGTCTTTAATCTTGATATTTGCCCCTTTTAATTAATGAATATTCAGGTTTTATAGATCCTTTTTACATTTGTCTCAAGTATTCAAATACTCATCATGAAAAAATTACTAATTCTTAGCGTCTTTTTATTTTTTGTTTCAGACCTATCAGCATCGCATTTAATGGGTGGAGAAATCACCTGGGAATGTGCAACATCAGGTGCAAATGCAGGAAAAGTCAGGTTTACAGCAATTATTTATCGTGAATGTGGAGGAATTGGATTTAATCAGCAAACGCTTGTCTTGTCATCTAACTCTCCCGCTGGCTCGGTAACATGTACAAGGGTCGGTGCAGGAACCAATGTTTCACCCTCATGCTACAGTGGACAGTTAGCATGTACGACTCCTTCTGGTGAGGGGCGAATGGAAGAGCATGTTTTTCGATCCAATTGGATTAACTTAAACGGGACTCCCCCTGCTGCTGGGTGGGTCTTTTCTTGGGGTACATGCTGTAGACCAACTTCTTCTTTGACAAATTATGGTTCTGGGTCCGGATATTGGTTACGAGCAGTGATGTATCCATTTACTCCTCCAGGAGCAGCTACCCCTCTTACGATGAATACCTGTTATGATAGCTCACCGCAGTTTGCTGAAAAGCCAAAATCGATTATTTGTACGGGCTATCCTTACACGTTCTCGCACAATGCCTACGAGCCAGAGTTTGATTCAGTGCATTATGCTTTTACAGACCCCATGTCTAGTGCTACGGCTACGTCTACATATTCTTCTCCTTACTCAGTTACCAGTCCTTTTCCAAATCAAGGAAGCCCTGTTGGATTTACTCCATCCACCGGTCTAATCACAATTGAACCTAATGTGGGTGGGTCTTTTATGTCATGTATCAAGGTGGAGTCTTATCGATGTGGTCAAAAAATTTCTGAGATCTTCAGAGATATTGCTATGGTGATTAAAACAGGTTGTGAATTAACGGGTACGAGTACTCCGAATTTACCTCCCGTTCTGACGGTTGACTCTATTCCTGGATCCAGTGGGCAAGTGATTGTTCCAACAAAACAATACTCAGGTTATGGTACAGATACAGTTTACCAAGCTACGGTTTACCCTGGTGATGTAGTTCAATTTAGATTGACAGCGACTGATAATCAGCTGACTCCATCTTTTAATGTTCAAAATGTAAGCTTTTCAGCGAATAGTGCTCAAATTCATAATTCCACAATCTCGGGCTCGTGTGCCGAGCCTCCTTGTGCATTTGTTACTCCCGTTTCGCCTGCGACTTCGTTTACCAATCCTTTGTCACTGAATGTAGATTTTTCATGGCAGATCGCTTGCAATCATATATCAGGTCAAAGCTCTTGCGGTGGGGGTCGTAATAGCTATTTCTTTCCTTTAAAGATGCAAGATGATGCATGTCCCGCTCCTGCTGTTAGTGTGGCAACCTTAAGAATTGATGTAATCCCATCTGTTCCAACAGCTCCAGACCTTAGTAATAGCTGTTTGGCTTTTGATGCGTCAAATAACTCAGTAATTGTTAATTGGGATACCCCTGCTGATACTGGACAAGAGTTTCAGGGTTATATAGTTTTCCATGGCACTCAGCCCGGAAGTCCGTTTACGGCAATAGACACAATCTTCGGAGCGTATGTTCCTACAACTTATAATCACCTTTCAACAAATCCTATCGCGGCTCCTGTGGTTGGAGGTAATAATTTATATTATTTAAGGTGTATCGGTTCATGTGGATATGAATCTGTAAATAGTGACACCCTACAGATGATGATATTAGACGTTACCCCAATACCACCCACAAACTCCTCTGTTGCCCAGCTAGATTGGAATTCAAACGTTTCCGGGTCTACTGCGATGTATCAAATATGGAGACGTCCCTTGGGCTCTCCTGCATCTGCCTGGGGAATCATTGATTCAACTACATCATTAACTTATAATGATACTGTCAATACATGTGGACAAGATTTAGAATATCAAATTAGGATTGCAGGGCTTTGTAATTCAACGACAGACAGTGGATCTTTTTCTGACAGTTATAATACAGACGTTTTAAGTATTGATTCGGTATCGGTAATTAACACCTTATTTGGAAGTACCGCTGTTATCTCTTGGTCGGGAAATACCAATGGGGATGTTATAGATTATGAGCTTTTAGAATATGACCCTTCTTCCGGGTGGAATTCGATTGCCACTATTCCTTTTGGAACAACAATGCCATTCGCAATACCTGGTGCTTCTCCCTTAGATTCAGTAAAAAGTTATAAGGTCATTTCCACAGATAGTTGTGGTAACCAGAGTAGTGATATTCTTATGACAGGACATAATAATATGCTTCTTACGGAAAGTATGGATCCTTGTGAAGGTATTCTTCGTTTAAAATGGAATACCTATAAAGGTTGGCCCGGAGGAGTTGGAGCTTACAGGGTTTTGGCAGATGTTACTCCTCCCGGTGGACCCACGCAAGTAGGAGTATTATTTGGGACTAAGACTGCTAACGATTCTGCATTTAATACAAAATCAATCATAGGGGGGTGGAATTATTGTTTCTATATTCAAGCCGTAGATACGGGCCTGACAAGGTTTAGTACTTCAAATCAAATTTGTATGAATAGTCTTGCTGTTCAAAGGTCTCGAATATTATACATAGCTAAGACCTCTGTTCGTTCTGATGATGCTGTAGAGCTAGTTTGTTATGTGGATAAAGATGCAGATATCATTTATTACGATCTTCAAAGGGCGGACAAGCCAGGATCAGCTTATTCATCTCTAGGGAAAATTCCAAAGCCTGTGATTCAACCCTCAGAAATCCGTTTCACAGATTTTTCAGCAGATCCTCAAAATCATTTTTATGAATACAGATTTGTTGCTACCGATAGCTGTGGAGGTATCGATACTGCTTCGAATATTGGAGCGAATATTTTGTTAAATGTTGAATCTAAAGAAAATTTGACAAATGTTTTAAATTGGAATTCATATCGTGATTTCATGGGGGGTGTAAAAGATTATGAGATACATAGATCTCTCGGGGTTAGTGCAAATGGTTTTGTAAAGATCGGCTCTACCAGAGACACTTTTTATGTCGACAATATAAGAGATGAAGGAGATAATGTAGGAATTTTTTGTTATCGTATAGTCGCAACTGAAGAAAATAACCCCTTAGGATTTTTAGACTACAATGGGTTGCCTTTTAATAGCGTCTCAAATGAGACATGTGCAGAGCATGAGCCAAGGGTCTTTATTCCAAATAGTTTTAATCCAAAATCCACTAATAGTGATGCCAATAAGATTTGGCGGCCAGTTCATTTATACGTTGAAGATGCAAGCTATTTTCTGGAAATATATGACCGATGGGGTAATTTAGTTTTTTCCACCAATGATGAAACGAAAGGATGGGATGGAAAAGTTTCAGGTAACTACGTCCCTTCAGGAGCATATATTTATCAATTGAAATATCGCTCAAAGCAAGGAGAAGTTATTCAAAAAAGAGGCTCGATTACTGTAATGTACTAGTCGCTCAAAGAAAAATGAGAAAGACCAAACCTTAATTCGGTATTCTTTTTCATTACATTTGTATGCAATTTAAATTTAAATTGTAAGTAATGTCAAAATTGACTCAAAAAATAATTGGCGAATACCTTACTTATGAAGATGTGTTGCTTGTGCCTGGGTTCTCAGAGGTCTTGCCAAGAGATGTCATAATCTCTTCAAAATTTTCAAAAAACATCACTTTAAAAACCCCAATAGTAAGCTCAGCGATGGATACTGTAACTGAGGCCGCATTGGCAATTGCTATGGCCCAAGATGGGGGAATGGGGGTTCTTCACAAGAATATGAGTGCTGAAAAACAAGCAATGGAAGTCCGAAAGGTTAAGAGAGCTGAGTCAGGGATGATAATTGATCCAGTTACATTAAGTAAGGATGCTTTTGTGTCAGATGCAAAAAAACTGATGAAGGAATATCGAATTGGAGGTATTCCAGTAATCGATTCTAATAAGCGTCTTATTGGTATTGTTACGAATAGAGATTTAAGGTTTGAAAACGATGGTAGTAAAAAGGTTTCACAGCTCATGACGTCTTTAAACCTCATAACAGCCAAGGAAAACACAACTATGGATGAAGCGGAGTTGATTCTTCAGGAAAATAAGATTGAAAAGCTTCCCGTGGTAAACGATAATAATATTCTTATAGGCTTGATAACTTACCGAGATATTTCAAAAAAACGAAATAAACCTAACTCAAATAAAGATTCCTATGGAAGACTTAGAGTAGCCGCAGCTGTCGGAGTAACTAATGATATTATAGAGAGAGTTGCTTTATTAGTAGCGGCAAATGTTGACGCTATTGTAATCGACACGGCTCATGGACATACAAAAGGAGTTGTTGACGCATTAGAAGCAGTCAAGTCAGAATTTTCAGATTTAGATGTTGTTGTAGGTAATATTGCAACTGCAGAAGCAGCAAAATATCTTGTTGATGCTGGTGCAGATGCTGTTAAGGTTGGTATTGGCCCGGGTTCAATTTGTACAACGCGCGTTGTTGCTGGAGTAGGGGTACCTCAATTGACAGCTGTCATGCTTGTATCTGATGCCATTAAAGAAAGTGGTATTCCTGTAATTGCGGATGGAGGAATTAGATATACTGGAGATATTGTTAAAGCCATAGCGGCCGGAGCGGATTGCGTCATGTTAGGCTCCTTATTAGCGGGAGCAAAGGAGGCACCGGGGGAATCTATAATTCTGGACGGAAGACGATTCAAATCATATAGAGGAATGGGTTCAATTGAAGCTATGGAATCAGGTTCTAAAGATCGTTATTTTCAAGATGTCGAGGATGATGTTAAAAAATTGGTTCCGGAAGGTATAGTTGGCAGAGTTCCCTATAAAGGCGAAGTGAATGAGGTGATGTATCAGTTCATTGGGGGCTTGAGGGCTGGTATGGGATACTGTGGTGCAAAAAATATTAATGAATTAAAAGAAAAAGGGACGTTTGTCAGAATCACATCTTCTGGCATAGCTGAGAGTCATCCTCATGATGTGACTATTACCCGTGAAGCTCCTAATTATAGTCGCTAAGGGGTTTCCAGATTCTGCCGCTTTTGATAATTCTCGTAGCACGTGTAAAGACTTAATAATAGCTGATAGTCAGTTTCATAAAGGATCTTGTGCTTGTCCCAGCTACAAAATAAAAGAAGTTCTTCAATTTTATCTTTAGTTAATCCTGTCAGTTCAAACAACGCGTTCCTGTTGTTGTTTTCAGTCAGTTTCGCTCTATAGTTTTCGTTTTCTAAAATCGCTTTTAATTCCCTTAGCTGTCTTGGTCTTTTACCGAATCGATCGTATAAGAAATCTATTGGATTTGCTAATGTAGGCTTGACTCTAGTTGGCATTGATATTTCATCTCCAGTAGGTCTATTTGGTTTATCTAAGGGAATTTGCTTCGGTAGGTTGCTTGTTAGCTTGTATGCGGTAATTGGTACCTCATCTAATAAATAATTCTGAGGAAGAAGAGCAATGACAACACTGTCGTCATTTTTAGCTGAGGCGTATCGATAGGAAAAACCGGGTTTCGAAAAAACCAGAGTATCTCCAGCTTTCGCTTCTAATGAGAAAAAACCATGAATATCTGATACCCATGATGATTCATTTCGAACATTTACAATAACAACATCGGGTACCGGGTCTTTTGATTTATCTTCGATCACGATACCTTCAAAATAAACTATCGATTGAGCGCTAATAGTGAAAATAAATAAAGAGAATAAATTTGTAAATAATAATTTCACGATCGGAAAATTACAATAACTATGCCCGTTTCAAATTCCGATATTTGTAAATAAAAATATATGTCTGACGATAAAAAGATAATTTTCTCTATGACGGGAGTATCAAAAATACTTCCTAATAATAATAAGGCTATTCTGAAAGATATTTTCTTAAGCTTCTATTATGGTGCAAAAATTGGAATTATAGGGCTGAATGGATCGGGTAAATCCACTTTGCTAAAGATCATTGCTGGTGAAGAAAAAAATTATCAAGGAGATGTTATTTTTTCTGAAGGTTTTAATGTGGGTTATCTAGAACAGGAACCAGCTCTGGATAACAATAAAACAGTAATCGAGGTGATTCAGGAAGGAGTTGCTGATACCATGTCTTTATTGGAGGAATACAATTCAATTAATGAGCAATTTGGATTGCCTGAAGTCTATGAAAATCCTGACGCAATGGAAAAATTGATGAATAGGCAATCTGTGGTACAAGATAAAATTGATGCAACAAATGCTTGGGAGATTGATACTGTTTTATCGAGAGCAATGGATGCTCTTCAATGCCCTGATGGTGAAACTTCGATATCGGTTTTGTCGGGTGGGGAAAGACGAAGGGTAGCGCTTTGTAGATTGCTTCTCAAAAATCCAGATGTATTATTATTAGACGAACCTACAAATCATTTAGATGCAGAGTCTATATTGTGGTTAGAGCATCATTTACAACAATATAAAGGGACCGTTATAGCTGTAACTCATGACAGATATTTTTTGGATAATGTCGCGGGGTGGATTCTTGAGTTAGATAGAGGAGAGGGAATACCTTGGAAAGGAAATTATTCAGGCTGGCTTGAGCAGAAGACAAAAAGGCTTCAGGTAGAAGAGAAACAGGCAACAAAGAGGCGAAGGACTTTGGAGCGCGAACTTGATTGGGTTAGAATGAATCCAAAAGGTCGGCAAGCAAAGTCAAAAGCTCGTTTATCTAATTATAATAAGTTGCTTGGTGAGGAGCAAAAGGATAAAGAGAAAACACTAGAGATATTTATTCCAAATGGCCCGCGTTTAGGTGATAATGTGATTAATGCAAAAAATGTTAAAAAGGCCTTTGGGGAAAAATTATTGTACGACGATTTAAATTTTAAACTTCCCCCAGCTGGAATTGTAGGTATAATCGGCCCAAATGGGGCAGGAAAAACCACAATTTTTCGGATGATCATGGATCAGCTAAAAGCAGATTCTGGCTCATTTGATGTTGGCTCTACCGCGAAAATCTCATATGTCGACCAATCTCATGAAAAAATGGATTCAGAAAAATCTATATACGAGATTATTGGTGATGGCCAGGAGCATTTTGAAATTGCCAATCAGCTTGTTAATTCCAGAGCATATTTAGCAAGATTCAATTTTAGCGGTGCCGATCAGAGTAAAAAAATTGGAGTTTTATCTGGGGGAGAAAGGAATCGCTTGCATTTGGCTATGGCTTTAAAAGAAGGTGGTAATGTTTTACTTTTGGATGAGCCAACTAATGATTTGGATATTAATACTTTAAGGGCACTTGAAGAGGCGTTATATAATTTTGCTGGCTGTGCGGTAATCATTTCACATGATCGTTGGTTTTTAGATAGGGTGTGTACGCATATTTTGGCTTTTGAGGGAGATTCTCAGGTTTATTACTTTGAGGGGTCTTTTTCGGATTATGAAATGAACAAGAAAAAGCGCTTGGGTGGATCGTCATTAGAACCTAAGAAGTTTAAGTATAAGAAATTGATAAAATAATGAGAGTACAATCACCAAAAGGAACTAGAGATTTCGATTTCACGGAATTGTCAAGAAGAAATTATGTGATTGACTGCATAAAAGCAGCTTTTGAAATATTTTCATATCGACCTCTTGAAACGCCTAGTTTTGAAAATATTGAAACCTTAATGGGAAAATACGGAGACGAAGGGGATCGTTTAATATTTAAAATTTTACGTTCAGGAGATTTTTTAAGGAGCGCAAGAGATAAATCAAATCCAATTGTTAAAGAAATAGCTGATAAGGCACTCAGATATGACTTAACAGTTCCGTTTTCTCGCTATGTATCTCAAAATAATGGAAAATTGACATTTCCTTTTAAAAGATATCAAATTCAACCGGTATGGAGAGCAGATAAACCTCAAAAAGGACGCTTCAGGGAGTTTCTTCAATGTGATGCTGACGTAGTTGGGTCTAAAAGTCTATGGCAGGAAGTAGAAATGCTAGATTTGTATATTTATACCTTTAAATCTCTAAATCTTCCAATAAGGATTAAATTAAATAATAGGAAAATTTTAGCCGCAATATCAGAGGTTGTCGGTATTGAAAAACGCCTGGTAGATTTTACCACAATTTTAGACAAAATTGACAAAATTGGGGAAGGTGAAGTTCTGAAAGAGCTTAAAGAAAAGGGATTCTCAAAAGATCAAATAGAGAAATTAAAACCAGCATTTAAGTTGCGATCGAATAATAAGGATATCATTTCTTATTTAAATGATTGGCTAGGCAACAACGAACAGGGTATTTCGGGAACAGAGGAAATTAATTTTATTTTGAATAAGGTAAAGAATAATGGCCTCATAGATATTGATATTTGTCTTGCGAGGGGATTAAACTATTATACTGGATCCATATTTGAGGTAAATGTACCCGATGTTGATATTGGTAGTGTTGGAGGCGGTGGGCGTTATGATGACTTAACTTCTTTATTCGGGCTCTCTGACGTTTCTGGAGTAGGTATTAGCTTCGGGCTAGACAGAATAATGTTTTGCCTTCAGGAGTTAGGTTTAATGCCAAATAATTTGCAAAAAGGAATTGATGTAATGATATTAAGGACAAACGAAGAGTCCTCTGAAAAATCTTTCCAGATCGCTCAAGATCTTAGAGAGGCGGGTGTCTTAGTTGATTTTTATCCGGATTTAGCAAAAATGAAAAAGCAATTTGATTATGCTGAAAAAATAGGGGCTACGAATGTTTTAATATATGATGAAGCAAATAACAAAGAGGTAATAGTAAAAGACATCAAAGTAGGTAAACAAGTTTCCATGCCTGTAGGAAAGGAATTGAGTTATTTTTTGGATTTAAAAAAATAAAAGTTAAGGTTTGGCGTAAGGAAATTTTTCAACTTTATCCGCCTTTGAATAGGCGTTAGTTCCCTGGGAGCTAATAAGGGTTTTCTTAGAAAGGTCAATAAATCCGTCATTATCTGGATATAACGAAGAAAAAACTTGGATGATTTGAGCTTCTAGCAATACTGTTTGATTAGACATGATATGACTTTGAGTATGTTTAAAAATCAATTGAAAATCACCTTCAAGTAGAAGAGGAACATGGTATTTTCCATGATTTTTCCATTTGACATTTAATGAATCTAATTCGGAAATGTTTTCATTATAGTTAGCGCTAGTTTGATGGAGATATTTTGCAGATATGAAAGATGTCGCGAGGCAAAAACTGAAGTATGGATTTCTTAGAATATTCTTATACGTCTGGTGTCTTTTTGTCGGCGGCCGGAAAAGAAAACCCCATGTAGGTGGGGAAGATCCGATATGAATAATTTGGCTAAAGACAGCGGAATTAGCTTTCCCATTAGAGTTAAAAGTCGATAGAAGACCAGCAGTTTTTAAACCCCCTAATGAATTAAAGAACTGAGCTCTGAACCTATTTGGCCATTTATCCCATATTTCTTTTGAAAATTCATTTTTCATTAATTTCTAATATGCCCTATTCCACCGTTGACTCCAATTATTTCACCAGAAATCCATTTCGATTCAAGCAGAACTTTAGCCATTTGAGCTATATCTATTGGTTCTCCAACACTTTTAAGGGGATGTCTTTGTTCACTGGCTTCTCTTCGGCTTTCATTACCAAGAAGTTTTGATGCCATCGGTGTATCCGTCAGTGATGGCGCTATGACGTTAACCCGCACATTAGGGGCCCATTCAGCAGCAAGAGATTTCCCAAGACCTTCAACAGCTCCTTTAGCCATCGCTACAGAGGCATGAAACGGCATACCTTGACCCACAGCTACGGTGCTAAATAAAATAACGCTACCTTTCCCCGACTTGATTGATCTTTCAACTTTTTGAAGAGCTGATGCGGCTCCAAGAGCATTTATCTCGAAATCATTTTGAAAATCTTGAACTTTTAAAGATCTAAATGGCTTCAGGTTTATAGTACCCGGACAGTATATAAAACCGCTTAAATTTTCTGGGATAACACTATCATCAATTTCAGCTATATTAAAAGTCAAGCTGGTTAGATTTTCATGATTGTAGTCACACGCCTCTCGACTAATTCCTAATACCTTATGACCTGAATTCAGCATTAATTCTGCTATAGATCGGCCAATACCTGTTCTATGTCCTACTATTAAAATTGTATGTTCCATAACCTACTTAACACATCAAAACCTATTTTTGTTGAAAGATCAATCCATGAAAAAAGCTTTTTCGTTAAAAATTGAAGATAAATGGACCATTTCTGACTGGGAAAGTATCGCAAATGGAAAGGTTAAAATAAGCTTTTCCTCAGCCACAAAAAAGTCTGTCCTTAGAAGTAGAAAAATTTTAGAAGATAAAATAGCTAATGGTGACATTATTTATGGAGTCAATACTGGATTTGGTTCACTTTGTTCTACATCAGTATCTCAATCAAATCTCAAAAAACTTCAGGTTAACTTAATAAGAAGTCATGCTGCAGGAACTGGGAATGCGGTAAGCCCTCAAATTTCTCGGTTAATGTTGGTTTCAAAGATTCGAGCACTTTCAAAAGGCTATTCTGGAGTTAGGTGGGATATTATTGAATTTTTAAATCTTTTGTACTCGCACGACATTCTACCTGTCATTCCTGAGATGGGTTCACTTGGAGCGTCGGGGGATCTTGCACCCTTAGCTCATATGTCATTAGTACTTATTGGAGAGGGGGAAGTTTTCTATGAAAAAAAGCGATTTAAAGCGAAAGACGTATTGGAAAAATTGAATATTTCCCCCATAGAACTTGTTGAGAAGGAAGGGCTTGCTTTAATAAATGGAACCCAGTTTATGCTTGCTCATGGCCTTTGGGCCATTATCCAAGCTCGATATATTTCGTACTGGGCTGATTGGGTTTCTAGCATGTCAATAATTGGTTTTGATGCCTCTAGTGCGCCTTTTGATTCAAGAATTCAGAAAATTAGAAATCAAAAAGGGCAAATGTTTGTTGCAAAAAGAATTAGCGAGTTTTTATTAGATTGTCCAAGTTTCATAAAAGAAAAGGATCATATACAGGATCCTTACTCTTTTCGTTGTATACCTCAAGTTCATGGAGCTTCAAATGATTCCTGGACCCATGTGCAAGAAGTTTTTTTGAATGAGGCTGATGCGGTTACAGATAATCCAACAGTTTTTTCAGATGAAGTTATAAGTGCGGGTAACTTTCATGGTCAAAAACTTGCGTTGGCAATGGACTACGGAAAAATGGCTCTTGCAGAATGGGGCAGTATTTCTGAAAGAAGAATTAATCAGTTGACTTTGGGAAAAAGAGGTTTGCAACCCTTTTTGGCAACTAATCCGGGACTTGAAAGCGGTCTGATGATTCTACAGTACTCAGCAGCAGCACTGGTTAGCCGAAACAAACAAAGAACAGTTCCTAGTAGTACTGATAGTATTGATTCATCTGCTGGGCAAGAAGATCATGTGAGTATGGGTGCAAATGCCGCAACTGACTTGATAGAGGTGATAAATGGTGTTTGGAAAATACTTTCCATGGAGTTAGTTTGCGCTATTAGATCGATAGAATCAGGTGAAAGAGAATCTTCAAAACTCATTCAAGATTTTATAATCTCTTACCGTTCAATATATCCAAACCCAAAAGGAGATGCTAATTTATCTGAAGAAATTAACGCTGCTGAAAATTTTTTAAGAGATACATTAATTGAAGATTCTGAATTTTTGATTTTCAATGAATGACTTGAGTTCTAATTTTTGAATTAAGTATTTTGCATACTTCTTGCGTGGGTCGCACTTACATAAATTCCGGCAGTTTCTGTTCTAAGCCTGTGCTCTCCTAGGCTAACAGGCTGGAAGCCATTTTCGATTGCAGATGTAACTTCACTTGTTGAAAAATCACCTTCAGGTCCAATAAGAACAATGGATTGGGTTCTATCAGGATAACGAATTAAATCATTTAAGGATAGTTTGTCAATGCTAGTGCATGATGCAATGTATTTGTAATAATCGTAATCATTCTTGATTAAATTTTTAAAAAACGTCAACTCATTGAATTTTGGAAGAATAGATTTTTCACTTTGTAAGCAGGCAGATTTTAAAATTTTTTTTGAACGTTTTTGATTAATAAATTTTCTTTCTGAGTGGCTACTTATTATTGGGGTTATTTCATGTACCCCAATTTCAGTTGCTTTCTCTAAAAAGAAATTCCACCTATCAATATTCTTTGTTGGGGATATAGCAATGTGTAAATACCCATTTACTCGACCATGATTCTCAATAATTTCAATTTTAACTGCTCTAACTTCTTTCTTAGAGATCAAATCAATTTCTCCAATAAAAATTTTCCCTAACCCATCAAAAACTTTTACTTTTTCACCGATTCCTAAACGTAGAGACTTGATAGCATGATTTATCTCTTCTGGCTCTAAAAAGGCATAATCGTCGTTAATAAAACCAAAGAAATTATGCATTTAAATCGTATTACTTTTCTTTACTATCCATCTATCTGAAATTAAACGCGCATCTGCCGAACTCCCAATACTATCTGATACTCCATTTAACAATGAAAATTGACCAACCGCCCCGATCATAGCTGCGTTATCCATAGTATAAGAGAGTGGGGGAAGATAAATTTGAATATTTTGTTTAATCCCTAATTTTTGAATTAAATGCCGCAAATGAGAATTCGCTGAGACTCCTCCTGCTATTGCCAATTGTCCTATGCCTGTTTGTTTTATTGCTTGCTCAATATTTAAGACTAATGGCTCTATGAGAGATTTTTGGATACTTGCGCACCAGTCATTTAATTCACTACTCAAAGTGTTCGGGTTATTCTTTTTTTCTTTTTGCATCATTTGTAAAATATTTGTTTTGATGCCACTATAGCTAAAGTTTAAATCATTGACTTTGGTTTTGCTAAAAATGAAACGATTTGGATTCCCGGTTTTTGCATTTTGATCGATTAGTGGGCCACCTGGGTAGCCTAAAGACAATAACCGGGCAGCTTTGTCAAAAGCTTCACCAACGGCGTCATCTAAAGTTTGTCCGATAATTTCAAACTTATTCCAATTATGGACAATAACAATTTGAGTATGCCCTCCAGAGACGGTTAGGCACAAATATGGAAAATCTAAATTTGACTTTTGTTGAATGTTTTTTTCAGTGAGAAAACAAGAAAGCATATGCCCTTCTATGTGGTGAACGTTTATCATCGGAATAGATAAGGCAAGAGAAAGGGATTTAGCAATTGAATGTCCCACAAGTAAACTACCTAGAAGACCAGGTCCTTGCGTTACGGCGATAGCTTCGATCTGGTTCAATTTAATATTTGATGCTTTCAAAGATGCTTTTATCGTTGGCACTATGGATTCGATGTGCGCACGTGACGCCATTTCAGGGACAACTCCTCCAAAATATCCATGAACATCTTGACTAAAAATGACATTTGCAAGAACTTCAAACCCTTTGAGAATAGCCACAGACGTATCATCACAACTTGATTCAATCGCTAATATTAAAGCTTCTGGTTTTTTCAAAACTATGTTTATATAAGATCAGCTAAGGGTAACATTCTTGACGATGTGAAGACCATATCCTTCAATTCCAATTCTCTTCATAGGTCGGTTTGTTAATAGGACAACATTTTTAATATTCATTTCTCTTAATATCTGTGCACCTACGCCGTAGTCTCTAGGATCCATGGCAAGAGCTTTAGGAGCTTCGATATCTTCATTTGGATTAAATCCTAAAATATCAGTTACTTTATTTTTACGCTGATTAAGACAAACTAAAACTCCTGAACCATTACTTTCTATGGCTTTTAATGCTCTTTTTATGTTACTGTGTTGAAAATAGTTAGTCTGTATTTCGTCAAGAATGGAATCTCTCTCATCTCCACTTTGCATTCTTACCATGACTTCATCATTTGGGTTCCAAGTACCTAATTGAAATGAGATATGAATTTGGTCTGAGGTTGTCTGTTCGAATAATTGAACATCCAGTTCTCCGTATGGTGACTTTAACTTAAAACGCTTCTTTAACCGAATAAGACTCTCGCGCTCAAGACGATATGAAATAAGCTGTTCAATTGATATTATTTTTAAATCAAATTTCTTTGAGATTTTAATGAGTTCGGGAAGTCGTGCCATCGTCCCATCATCATTCATTATTTCTACTATAACACCCCCAGGCTCTTTTCCCGCTAATCGAGCAAGATCAATCGCAGCTTCAGTATGCCCAGCTCTCCTAAGAACGCCACCTTCTCGAGCTCTTAATGGAAATATATGCCCAGGTTTTTGGAAGCTCTGTGGCGTAGAGTTTTTGTCAACAAGAGCATTTATCGTTTTTGCTCTATCTGAGGCGCTAATTCCTGTCGTAACTCCATTACCCGCGAGATCAACACTGACTGTGAAGGCAGTTTGGTGAGGGTCAGTATTGTTTTCAACCATTTGCATCAAGTTAAGCTGCTCACAACGATTATCAGGAAGGGGCACACATATTAGTCCTCTTCCGTGAGTAGCCATAAAGTTTACAGTGTCTGGCGAAATATTTTCAGCAATTGCAATAAAGTCCCCTTCGTTCTCTCGATTTTCATCATCAACAACTATTACCAAATTTCCATTTGATAGGTCCTCTAATGCCTTTTCTATGGTGCTGAATTCTGAATTCATAGTTTATTTCGTGTTGTAGGTTGCCAAATTCCGTTTTCAGATGTGCGAAGATACCGGATAAGACCTAAGAACAATGCAATATTCATCCATGAGAAATAGGAGAGGGGCTTTAAGAAATTGGATAGTGTCTTTGGTAAAAATCTTTCAGGATATAAAATAAATAAAATAAGAAATAACATTTGGAAGATAATTGATATCATTACAATTTGACTCCATTGTAGAAGCCAAAAAATGATATTTACTATGGAACCAAGGGAAAAAAATATGGGTAACATCCAACGAAGAATTTTATGACAAAAGAAAACAAGGCCAATAGGAAATGGATTTGTCAAAACAGTGGCATAAAAATATTTGAGATTCTGCCAATTCCCCTGGGAAATTCTTATTTTTCTTTTGAATTCCATATTCGATTCATTACTAACATCTTCAGTGCAAATGGCTTTTAGAGCAATTACAACTTTTTTATTTGATTTTAGAACGGTCATCGTTAGAAAGAAATCTTCCATTAAAGTGCCAAAAGGAATTTCTTTAAAGGACTCTCTTCTTATTGCATAACAACCACCTTCAACACCCATTGAGGATCCCCAAATTACTCCTTCCTTGTTTTTTAAATTATTTTCCCAATTGATATATGATTTTTCATTTTTAGCTATGCTGTTTAAAAAAATTTTATTATTTCCTCGATAAACCAAATTACCCCCAACAAGATGTATCTCATTGTCATTAACGAGGGGAAGAATCATTTCTTTTAATGCATCAGGATGAAAAAAAATATTAGCATCTGTTCCTACAATAATTTTAGATTTACCTCTCTGGATAAGGGTGTTTATGATAACTGATTTCCCAGAACGATTTTCCATTTTTACAAAATCTATAATTTTTTCTCTTTTTTGAAATTCTTCGATGATCAAATCTGTTGAATCTGTTGAGCAGTCCGAACCAATTCTGATTTTTAATAAGTCCTTCGGGTAATTTAAGGCTAAGATTGATTCAATTTTTTCTCTAATTACGCTTTCCTCATTAAATGCAGCAAATACGATATCTACAGAAGGCCACTGTTCTGGTTTAAAATTTACACTGATATCTCGGGGTTGGTACTTGTAAATAAGATCCACCAGTTTTGGATATAAAAAATATGGTATGAGCATTAATGAAATTGCAAAAACTAAAGTCTCAAATATGAAACCATAAAAAATATAGTAATCTAACATTAATGACATTGGTTTAAATAACTATATTTTTCATTTTCGTTTTAAAGAGCTCCTCTGAAAAATTTATCAAAACATGTTCTCGTGCTCTTTTTCCCATTTTAACCCTAAATTCGGTATCTAAAATTAAATTAGATAAGGCTTTTGCAAATTCACCCGCGGTGTCTGCCAAAAGAATATGTTCTCCGTTAATGCATTTCAAACCCTCTCCTCCAATACTGGTAGTGACAATAGCCTTACCTCTAGCCATAGCCTCTAATAATTTTATTCTCATTCCACTTCCAGATAATAAGGGAGCGATAAATATTCCGTAGTCATCAAATAAAATAATATCATTTAACGATTGGCTCCAGATAACTTGTTCCGGAATATTGATAGTTTTTGGCCATTTTCTAGAAAAAACAGTAATTTCTGTTTGAGGAGAAATCTTGGGCAATACTTTTTCAATAAACCAATTCATACCTATAATATTTGGTTCCCAATCTAATGCACCTAGATGGTATACCTTAGATGATTGAGATCCAGAAAATCTCCATTTTAAATTTGGATTAAATGTACAAGGATAGACGTCAATGTTCTCAACTCCTAACTCATGAAGATTCTTAGCATCTTCCTCAGTTATAGCCCAAACCCTATTTCCTATAAGCATTTTAATTTCCCATTTTTTAAGTTTTTTGGTTTGCCAATTGGTAAAAATCTTTTTAATACTAAAATTTGAATTTAAAAGAGTTCTCTCCCAAATTTGATGTTCAACATTGTGAGTTCTTATAATAAAGGGCTTATTACCCCAAAAATCCCTATATACAGACATAAATATGCTATCTATAACTATCAAATCAGCTTTAGAAGAGGCATTTTTTACAAACTTGGAGACTTTTGAATTAAAAAACCGCGAGGCGAAATAGGACCTTTTATCAAAGCAATGCTTAAAAAAATAAATTAAACTTGGTGATAAGTTGACATCAAAAAAATCAAAATTTACGGAAGCAATTGAAGAAGTGGGTTTTGTGACTTTGTGCTTGTTTGTATTTAGGGCCACAACATGAACAGTGTGTCCTGCGAGAACCTCTAAATTTATTAGACTTTCCATGGCTATAGACGAGCCATCTCTTCCGGGGAAAGGGACTTTATTACATAAATGTAAAATATTCATGAAAAATGTTTACTTCTTGATTTAAATAACTTTAAAATGAGTCGTTTAAAACTATGCATATTCGCATCATTTGCTGCCCAAACAGTCATCCAGAAAGAAATAGGAAGAAGAACTAGATTAGGCATCCATATGGCCCAAAAAGGTGTTACGATCCATTCTCTGCCCATTTTTTCAAATATTATGGTTAATACATAATGGAACAAGAACAAAAGAACAGATATAACGAAGGGTAATCCAAATCCCCCTTTTTGAATAATGGCACCTAACGGTGCTCCAATAAAAAATAATAGTATACAAGCTATGGATATAGAAAATTTTTTATGGAATTCAAGAAAATGTCTGGCAATAATTTGTCTCCTCCATTCAAATTCACTTTCTACTTGTTTCATAAAATCTCGGTTCGACTGAGCAAAGTGAATAGAATTATTTAATGCTCGAAAAAGATACTTTCTTTCCAATCTACTTTCAACAGCTAAATCGAGATTATTATTAACGAAGTTTGATGAATCATTTGTTTTCCATCCAAAAAACTTATTTCTCATGGTATTACTGATTTCATTTTGACGTTTCCGATATTTTTTAAACAAGTCTTGAATTGCAAAATTCAATTGATTAATATTGAGCATATTATATTCATCGCTCCTGCTAACTTTATAAAGATCACCCATTGCGTAATCCCCCATATCTAGCCTGATCAACATTTTCTCAAAGTTGCTTTCTAAAAATGGTTGTCTTTTTTGTGTTCTTTTTTTTTCGGATTCATAATCTTGGAAATAATGTCCATTGTATAAAGTGAATTCCATCCAACGACTCCCCTCAGAATAGCTTATTTGACCTTTCGGGGCAGTAATTAAAGAATGATTTCCTTTTCCCCTTTCCTTGTGATCATATATAATTACATCAAAAACTTCATTGTCTTTTTTACCACCAATTTTTATGCTATAGCCATCAATCCCTCCGAAGAAAATACCAGGAATTAAATTAAATGTTGGTCTTTGTTTTGCGATATTAATTAATAAATTTTCTCCCTTAAAATTGGCGATCGGAATAATATTATTGCTCACAAAAAACATTCCTGAAGAAATTAATGCTAGTGCTAAAAGTATAGGTCGCATCAATCTATAAAATGAGGCTCCCGAGGATTTTGCAGCAGCAAATTCTTTACTCTCTGCTAAGTTTCCAAAAACCATAATACCTGCGAATAAAACAGCTACCGGAACGGCCATAGGTAATACAGAGGCACTCCAAAAAAACATTAGTTTCAAAATATAAAACCATTCGACCCCTCGTCCAGCTAAATCATCCACATACTTCCATACCATTTGCATGAGAAGGAAAAATACTGATATGCCTAAAGTTTTTAGGAAAATCCCTAAGAAAGACTTGAGTAGATACTTGTCAATTCTTTTCATCCGATTTATTTACATATCCTCAGGGGCGATATAATCATAATCTGGATAATTATTAATATCAAACTTAACGTCTTCTAATTTAATTCCCATATTTACTTTGTAATTATCTAATTGAACCTTAGTAATCACGTTGTTAAGTCCATATTCATGGTATGAGTAGATCTTTTTAGAATCGACCTCAATACCGAGAATAACTTTTTCTACTTCATCCGGATTTAGTGGAACTAATTCAATAAATTGAATGAGAGTATTTTTTTTATTCTTCTTTTTTTCTAAATACTTAAAACTAGTCCCTTTCGAATATTTATTCAAAATTTTTGAAGGGGAGAAGTTGGCATCAGACGTATCTATTCTTCTTACAACTATTTCCTCATCTTCACTCGATACCGAAATCAGTTTATTATTTTCCAAAAAAATTATCTGATCGTTGAGTGTTAAAACACCATCTTGTTTCACCATTATTAAGGTTCCAGTATTTTTTCTTTCAATTCGATTTCCATCCCTGCCTAAAGCATTAAGAACAAGAGTAAAAGAAAATGACTGGTCTTTATATTTTAGTGTTTTTTTTTGAGACAGAGTCACGAACTCTTTCGCAGAAATAGATTGAGCATTCAGAAATTGAATCTGAAATAATGCTAATAAAAGCAACGTAATGTTATAATATATTCTCATCTTCATTTGAACTATTTTTACCTAACCTTTGATTTAGCTCTTGTTCTGTAGATACAAGAACTTGACGTGCTTTAGATCCTTCAAATGGACCTATAATTCCGGCATCTTCAAGCTGATCAACTAATCTTCCTGCTCTATTGTACCCAAGTTTTAATTTTCTTTGAAGCAATGAAGCAGAACCCTGTTGTTGCAAAACAACCAATCTAGCAGCATCCTCAAAAAGTGCATCTCTTTCTTCAGCACTGTAATTACTTCCACTCGAGCCATTTTCTTCTCCAGTATACTCCGGAAGGGCATAAGCATCAGGGTATGCTTGCTGTGAGCCAATGAAATCACACACTTCTTCGACTTCTGGTGTATCTAAGAAAGCGCATTGAAGCCTTATTAGATCATTTCCCGCTGAAAAAAGCATATCCCCCTTGCCAATCAATTGATCAGCTCCACCAGAGTCTAAAATCGTTCTTGAATCTATTTTTGACGAAACCTTAAAAGCGATTCTTGCAGGAAAGTTTGCTTTAATAATGCCAGTAATTACGTTGACTGATGGTCTTTGTGTAGCTATAATCAAGTGAATACCAATCGCACGCGCCAACTGGGCCAATCTTGCAATTGGAGTTTCTACTTCTTTACCCGCCGTCATTATTAGGTCTGCAAACTCATCAATTACAAGAACGATGTAAGGAAGATATCTATGGTCATTTTCTGGGTTTAGTTTGCGGGAAATAAATTTTTGATTGTATTCTTTGATATTCCTAACCATTGCATCTTTCAACAATTCGTATCTCTTATCCATTTCAATACACAAAGAATTTAATGTGTTAATTACCTTAGTTGTATCGGTAATAATTGCCTCATCTGTGTCAGGGAGTTTTGCAAGAAAATGCCTCTCTATTTTATTGTAGAGAGTTAATTCTACTTTTTTTGGATCAACCAAAACAAACTTTACTTCAGAGGGGTGTCTTTTGTAAAGAATGGATGCAAGTATAGCATTCAATCCTACTGATTTCCCTTGTCCCGTTGCTCCAGCCATAAGTAAGTGTGGCATTTTTGCTAAATCAGCTATGAAAACTTCATTGGAGATTGTCATGCCAAGAGCAATTGGAAGGTCCATATTAGTTTTGATAAACTTTTCTGAAGTAAGGACACTTTTCATAGAAACCATTTTCGGGCTTCTATTCGGTACTTCAATACCGATCGTACCGCGTCCTGGAATAGGTGCAATGATACGGATTCCAAGCGCACTCAAGCTTAAAGCTATATCATCTTCTAAGTTCTTAATTTTTGAAATACGAACTCCTGCCTCTGGAATTATCTCATAAAGTGTTACTGTTGGTCCTACAGCAGCTTTGATTTTTGCAATTTCAATTTTGTAATTTCTTAAAGTCTCTAGGATCCTATTTTTATTTGCTTCTAATTCATCGGCATCAACAACTTTATCTGGTGCTTCAACATCAGCTAAAAGATCATATGTTGGATAAACATATTTTGATAGCTCTAGTTTAGGATCGTAGGATGTTTTTAGGTCTCCACGGTTCATTTTTGAATCCTCGTTTTCTTCTAATGCCTCACTCTGAATATCAATAGGATCAGCAACTTCTAAACCAATATCTTCAATGTTGTCTATTGAGCCCAAAGTTTGCTCATTATCCAATATTTCTGAATCCGTCGAAGACTCAGTAGATGGTGAGTCAATATCATCTGTAAATTCTATCAGTGAATTTTCAGATTCTTCTTGAACGTCAACTAAGCCTGGTTCGATATTGTTTTCTTCTAAAAGGGCATCATCGTTTGTTTCAGATATATTTGGCTTTAATTTCCAGCTTTGAGGAGAAAGTTTATAAAACCAAATTACATGTATTAAAACAATAGCGAGCCAAATGAGCCAAGTACCTGTTTCGCCAAATAAGTTTGCTCCCCATAGGGCAATAAAACGAGCAGAATCACCAACGATTGCATCATTTAAAGAGTTTAATACTGGAAATCCAGAAATTAAGCCTGTAAGAGACGAGAGGAAGAGAGTATACAAAAGTCCAATCCTAAGAACTCTTGAAACCCTATGTTGAAAATTGAATAGTATCTGTACACCCCAAAAAATAATAATAGAAATAGGAATCAAGAAAGTCCATCCTAAGGATCTAACTGTGATAAAAAAACCAATAGCAGCACCAAGTTTTCCAAATGAGTTTTTTAAGTTAATCTCAGGATTGAATAAAATATCTGCAAAATTATAATTTAAGTAACTAAAATCCTCTTCCCAACTCAACAAACTTGATATACCGGATATTAGTATGAATAGGCCGCCAAAAATCATTGCAAGTCCAAAAGCTGCATGAAGTGATTTATTTTCTCTTACTTCGCTTGAGAAAGACTTAACAGACTTTAATATATTCTTGGTCTTCGTTTTTTTTGCCATCGATAATTGACCTAAGTGTCAAAGGTAGCCTAATTCTTACCTTTGTAAAACCATGATTCAATTGATTTCTAAATGTACTTATCATTTATCCTTTTCTTTGAACTCAGAAAATAGAATATTTTCTTATTTCGATAGCCAATATCACAGAATATCTGATGCTTATCATTTTAATTCAAACATGTATCATAAATGATTGACTTTAAACGCCAACTTGAGTCTTTGATGATGCCTCTGACAGTTGAGCTTTTTGGCGATCATGGAGTTGCGATTGATCTTCAAGAAACTCGCAAGGAATTTAATGCTGACTTTACTTTAGTCGTATTTCCATTTCTAAAGTTTAGTAAAACTTCACCCGAAAAAACTGCTGAGATTGTCGGTTCTAAACTCTCAACGGAATTGTCCGAAATCAATAATTTTAGTGTTGTAAAAGGCTTCTTGAACTTAAACCTATCTCAAGAATTTGTTTCAAAGATATTTGCGGGCATTGAATCCGAAAAGAACTTTGGAATAACTGCCGCAAATAATACTCAGCCATCAGTTATGGTCGAATATTCATCCCCGAATACAAACAAACCTTTACACCTTGGTCATATTAGAAATAATCTTATTGGTCATTCAATATCAAATATTCTCAAGGCATCTGGGAGAAATGTAGTACAAGTACAAATTATTAATGATAGGGGTGTACATATATGCAAAAGTATGTGGGCGTGGAAAAAGTTTGGAAACAATGAAACTCCAGAAAAATCGCGACTAAAGGGGGATCACTTGGTGGGAAAGTACTATGTGCTATTTGATCAGGAATATAAAAAACAAGTAAGTGAAAAAATGTCAAAGGGAATTTCTGAAGTTGATGCAAAAAAATCTGTAGCGTGTATTTTAGAAGTTCAAAAAATGCTTCTTGATTGGGAAGCTGGTGATCCTGAAGTGGTTAAACTCTGGAAAAAAATGAATGAATGGGTCTATTCAGGATTTAATGAAACCTACCAAAGGTTAGGAATTGAATTTGATAAAAATTATTACGAGTCTGAGACTTACATTTTGGGAAAGTCCGATATCGAGGAAGGCCTCAAAAGAAATATTTTTTTCAGAAAGGAAGATAATTCTGTTTGGATCGACCTTACCAATGATGGTCTCGATGAAAAAATTGTTCTCAGAAGTGATGGCTCATCTGTGTATATGACCCAAGATATAGGTACAGCCATTCAAAGATTCAAAGATTTCGAAATTGATTCATTAACCTATGTTGTGGGAAATGAACAGGATTATCATTTCAAAGTGCTATTTCTTATCCTTGAAAAACTAGGTTATAAATGGGCAAAGAGATTACATCACTTATCTTATGGAATGGTTGACTTACCGACAGGCAAAATGAAGTCCAGAGAAGGGAAAGTTGTAGATGCAGATGATTTATTAGACGAGATGGAGTCAACAGCTAAACAAATGTCTACAGAATTAGGAAAAGCTAATTCCTTGAGCTCTAAAGAATCCCAAATGCTAGATAAAATTATAGGACATGGAGCTTTAAAATATTTTATTTTAAAAGTTGACCCAAAAAAAAGAATGGTTTTTAATCCTGACGATTCTGTAGATTTTAATGGGAATACAGGTCCGTTTTTGCAATATACTCATGCAAGAATTTCATCACTAATAAGAAAAGCAGGATTTCAAAAAAGTATTGATTTAAGCGATGTTCGTTGGAATGAAAAGGAACGAGATCTGGTCCTAGGATTATCTAAATTCCCTGAAGTAATTCATAACTCTGCTATTGACCTGAATCCAAGCCATATTGCAAACTATCTCTATGAAATCGCAAAAAGCTTCAATAGTTTTTATCAAAAGCACTCTGTATTGAGCGCAGAAAGCAAAACAATTTCAGCTTACAGGCTCGCACTTTGTGTTCAAGTCGCAGGCGTTTTAAGAAGAGGTCTGAACCTATTAGGGATTGATGCTCCTGAGAAAATGTAATTTATCTACCACTTTGCGTTTTTGGTAGCTTTTTTTATTCTATTTGGGAGTCCATCTTTATGCAGCATAATGGATATCGTCTTATATCTTATAAAAGCTTCTGAAGCATATATATAGCCATTTCGGTATGGATTTTTGAGATCGCCCCAAGAATTTTTCACAATATAATATATCCCATTTTTTTGATCTTTAACTTTTCCGACGATTTGCATTCCATGATCATCTTGAGTTTGATAATTATCAAAACCTTGCTGTCGTATTTCTTGGTTAACAATCATTTCTTCATGTGGGCCTGTATAGGCATTTACTCTCTCTTCATCTGACATTTCATTCCATGGTTTTGCGGGCATCACAGCAACGCCATTCTTTATTGAAAACCCTCGTTCAGATACATCTGTGGCCCATGAAATGGTAAATCCATTTTCCAGAGCAAAATCAATAGTTTCCATCATTTTATTCAATGGGACATTGTAAGAAGTAGCCCATGTCCAATTATCAGGAACCTCTATGGGAAACCACGAATAGAATGGGTGATGGCTAAACGAGGTTAGTTGAACATAATCATCTGCATTAATTCCTAAATAATCATCAGCAAAACTTCTTGGAGTATATGATTTTCCATCAATAGAAAAGCTTTTGGGTTCATCTCCCAAATAGGCATCTAAAACACTTTTAAAGCCATTTTCCCATGCAGAGGACAAAGTTCCATTGTTTTTCTTTTTTACAGCATCGATAATTCCTTTTAGGGATGCCTCTAGTTCACCATGATCATTTTGTTCTGTTCCATAATTTAGCCCTTTGTATACATCTTCTGGCAAAGCACCATAGTTCTTTATAACATAAAACAGGTCTGGAAGGGCGCCGCCTTGAGCAAAATTTAGGTGTCCATGAAGACGAATATACTTTCTTGCCTTGTCTTCATAAACCTTTCGAACCGTATACATTTCAGATAAATCAATTACAGGTTTACCCATTCGAATTAGTTCAGATTCTAAGAAGGCAGTGCTTGAATAACTCCAACATGTTCCGGATCGACCCTGGTTTTTCACTTCAGTAGCCTCAATGTCATAAATGGTGGTAAACTCAAATTGCTTTGTGTCGGTTTCACCGTTATTTGAAACTTTATTAATTAAATCCACCTGACCGTTGAGGGAGATTGGAAAAATAACTATTGTTATAATTTTTAGAAAATTTTTCATTGATAAATAATTAGTTGTTATAGTAAGATACTGTAGGGTTTTTTAATCCATTAGAATAATCATAAAAACCTCTTCCAGATTTAACCCCTGTATCTCCAGCTGTTACAAGATTAACTAAAACCGGATTTGGGGAATATTTAGAGTCACCGAAGCCTTTATGCAGCACATTCAATATACTCAGACAAACATCGAGACCTATGAAGTCAGCCAGTTGAAGAGGTCCCATGGGATGACTCATTCCAAGCTTCATGATACTATCTATCTCGGCTACACCTGCAACACCATTTTGAAGACATTGAATTGACTCATTAATCATGGGCATTAAAATGCGATTGGCAACAAAGCCAGGATAATCATTGCATGAGACTGGAATTTTTCCAAGTTTTTTAGATAAATCCTCAACGGTTTCTTTCGTTTTTATCGACGTTTTATACCCGCTTATTATTTCAACAAGCTTCATGACTGGAACTGGATTCATAAAGTGCATTCCAATAACATTTTCAGGATGCTTGGAGATGGCAGCAATTTTTCCTATCGAAATTGAAGAAGTATTTGTCGCTAAGATTGTATCTGAAGAGACAAGGTTACTGATTTCTTTAAATATTTCGATTTTTAAGTCTTCATTTTCTGTTGCTGCCTCTATGACAAGGTCAGCAGACCCCACAGCCAGATTCATTTCATTGATTAGTTCAATATTTCCTAACGATGATTTGGCTTCAGTAGCGGTTAATAATTCTTTTTCAACCTGACGAGACATGTTTTTTTCGATTGTTTTTATTGCTCGATCTAAAGACTCTTTGTGTATGTCAAAGAGTTTTACATTAAACCCATGAATTGCAAAAACGTGGGCAATGCCATTACCCATTGTGCCAGCACCGATTATCGTAATTTTTTTCATTCCTTAAAGATACGTAGAGATCACTTTCCCCGCCCTAACAGGACTGTCCAAATGGTGTATAATAAAACTTTCATGTCATTAAAAATGGACATGTTTTCTATGTAGATAAGATCAAATTTCATTCTATGAATCATTTCCTCTACACTGCTCGCGTAACCGTACCTTACCATACCCCAGCTCGTTAGACCGGGTCTAACCTTATAAATGTGTCTGTATTGAGGGGCTTGATTTATTATTTTTTTTGCAAAAAAAGATCTTTCTGGTCTAGGTCCCACAATGCTCATGTGTCCGATCAAAACATTTAGAAATTGAGGCAGCTCATCAATTCGATATTTACGAAGAAATTTACCAATTGGTGTAACTCGAGCGTCTTTGTCAATTGTTAATTGTGGTCCAGTTTCTTCAGCATTAACGTGCATAGTCCTAAATTTGAATATGGAAAATTCTCTCTGCTCTTTGCCTAATCTCTTCTGAGTAAAAAAAACTGGAGCACCACTCATTCGAACCATTAATGCAATAAGAATAAAAATCGGGGAGAAGACGATCAAAGAAAATAAGCTAACAACTATATCAAATAACCTTTTTGTATTTCTTCTCCATGGGGTCATTGGCTCAAGGTGCCACTCGAGCAGTGGTACTCCATGCTCGTCGATTTTCACTTGGCCTGATAAGATTCCATAGGTGTCTGGAATCATAAAGATTCTAACATTCGAAGATTCGAGGTCTAAAATTAATGAAGTTAACTTTGATTGTGATTCAGGTGGGAGTGCAACAATACAGTCTGTTACTTTGAATTTGTTAATTATTTTCGAAATATCACTCAATTCTCCTAATATGGGAAATTCAGAGGCCAAATTTTTCTTGTCAATATTTGTTGTCTTAACCCAGCCGATAAATTTTTCTCCAGATCGTATTCCGTGCTTCTTGAGGGCTTTTATGTTTTTTTCAAGCTCAATTCGAGAACCAATTAACAGGGTTGGAAAAAAATATTTTCCTTTGATAATCCTTCTTTGAATTATATAACCGAAAATTAAGCGAGTCATCAGAGTTCCAATAAATAGAGTTAAGAAAAAAACACCTGCGGTTCTAAAATAATCCGAATAGCTTTTCACGTAATCATTCAATAGAAACAGCAAGAAATATATCAGAGAAAAAACGAAACATAACTGAATTGCCCTGCTAAGCTCATTTAGTCGCGATTTTCTTATTGGATTAGCATACAAGCCTATCATTCCCATTGAAAACAGCCACAGAAAAGAGGTTATTAATGCTCCAAGGATATAAAAATCATCCCAATGCATGGTTTCAAGGCCAAATCTAGCTGGCTCAATAACTGATTTACGATAAGAGTATAAAAATGTATATGCGAGACCGCCAATGAAAAAATCAAAGGAAATGTAAATAGATCTCCATAATCTTTGAGATGATTTAAATTGGCTATTATTAATGGTCATTGGCGATAAATAAGTCTAATGTTATCGACTAAAACAGTGTCGAGTTTTCCGTTATTTAGCTTTGCCGAACCCATAAATATCTTAAAAGAGCTTGCAAGTGGCGATCCAGATACCTCAGTTAGCAGATTTATATACCCGTGATTCCATTTTTCATTCGATGAAAATGTCGCTGTAGGCATCTGAATGATCTGTCCAGGGTTTGCTGCTATGACTCCAAAAGTTACTGGATTAGTAGTCCAGTAGTCAAATTCTATATAAACATCTTTCCCCCCCTTTGGCAGAATAAAGTTTTCAATGCTACTAACTTCAAATTTGGAAATGCCCGTATCAAGAATTGCCATTCCACTGTAAATGTTTCCTTCTCCTGGTGGGGCAGTGAATTTAAGATCAGGGTTAGAAGTTAATATCCATGAGGTATCACTTTGATCCGTAGGTATTAAGTTGCGTCCAACATCTTCAAAATCTTCGAGATTTAATACAACCAGTTCTCCTAAATTTGAATTAAAATCATATTCTACAATTTTTTTTGATCCTTGAGGGAAATTTGTAACATCTCCCTGCTTAAGAGCTAATTGGATATCTAAAGGTTTATAAAATGGATAGATGCCCCTGAAGCTTGAAATTCCATTAATATCAATTCCTGGTTCAATTCGAATATCGTAGATGTCATTGCTGTCAATAATGACTGGGATATTCATGGGTAGTTCAAATGCGCCAAGATTAGTTCCTGATACGCTCACCCAAGCAGAAGTAATTTTTGAACTGGAATTCCCAAAGGAGGCAGTTGGGTCTGATGCTAATTTTAACTCATCTACACTTAAGTAAGCAGTTCTTTGCGCTGTATTCGTATCGCATCCCAATAGAAAAGCTACAAGTAGTAGTGATAAAGAGAAACGAATATTAATATTCATAAGACAAAGGTAGAAAAGAGAGGGTATTGTAAATTGCAAACTCAAAATGAGTCAAGATACTGCAAAGCATCAAGGTCAAAGGAATCATCTAATAGATGAACTAAGATCGAAGGGAATTACAAATGAATCTGTCCTTGCCGCAATGAATAGAGTTCCTAGGCATGTCTTTTTGGATAGTTCGTTTGAGCAATTTGCATACCAGGATGTTGCATTTCCGATTCGTGCAGATCAAACCATAAGTCAGCCATATACGGTCGCCTTTCAATCGCAGGCTCTTGGTCTAGAGAGAGGTTCAAAAGTTTTAGAAATTGGCACAGGGTCGGGTTATCAAGCTGCAGTTTTATGCGAAATGGGATTCAAAGTATACTCAATTGAAAGACAGAAAGAGTTATTTGATTTTTCAAAAAGCCTATTGCTGAATTTAAAATATAAGATCACACAAAAATTTGGTGACGGATACAAAGGAATGCCTTCTTATGCGCCTTTTGGCGGAATTTTAATTACTGCCGCCGCTCCTGAAGTTCCTATGGACTTAGTCCATCAGCTTAATCCTGAAGGTGTTCTTTTAATGCCTTTGGGGCGTGCCGATGATGATCAGATAATGAAACGAATAACGTTTAATAAAGATGGTACTTTAAAAGAGGAGAGTATGGGAAATTTTAGATTTGTCCCGATGTTAAAAAATGTAAGCACAAAATAATCTTGCCTTATATTTCTTTCTTAGTTTCTCTATCAATTTCACGCTCTTTTATGCTCGCTCGTTTATCATAATTTTTTTTCCCTTTACCCACACCAATTTCTAGCTTCACCAAGCCTTTCTTATTAAAGTATAACTTTAGGGGTACAATACTAAACCCCACATTTTTAGTTATTTTTTCTATTTTTTTTAATTCAGTTTTCTTCAATAGAAGTTTTCTTTCGCGAAGTGGAAGGTGGTTTGAATTAGTTCCGAGTCTGAACTCGGAAATATGAAGGTTCTTAACCCATAATTCCCTATTGTTTGTCAAAATGCAGTAGCTATCAGATAAATTCGCTTTGCCTTCGCGAATACTTTTAACCTCAGTTCCTAATAATTGTATTCCTGCAGTGAACGTTTCTTCAATTGCATAAGAGAAACGCGCTTGACGATTTTTAACAATAGGATCCATAATGCAAATCTAACCCTACTTTTGTTTAAGAATGCTTTACTCAAATTTAATAAGACCACTATTGTTTAAGTTGCCGGCTGAAACTGCCCATGACATAACAATTAGGCAATTGGAATTATTGCAAAATTCGTATTTGGGTAGGGGCTTGATAAAGCTTTTAAGTGGACATGTTGAATCTAACCCTGTTCAAGTAATGGGATTAAATTTCAGGCACCCTGTGGGACTTGCAGCGGGGCTAGATAAAGACGCCAAAGTAATAAGAGGATTATTTCAGATGGGTTTTTCCCATATTGAAGTAGGAACATTGACTCCAAAAAGTCAACCCGGCAACGATAAGCCAAGACTATTCCGTTTAAAAGAAGATCATGCACTGATAAATCGAATGGGATTCAATAATGAGGGAAGTATTGCAGCATCAAGAAGGCTTAAGAAAAGAGATCCCAATTGGGGAGTAGTAGGAGGAAACGTGGGAAGAAATAAGATTACAAATAATGAAAATGCTATCGATGATTATATCGCCTCGATGTCTCACTTAAGAGATTATGTTGACTATTTTACTGTAAATATATCTTCTCCAAATACACCTGGTCTGCGTGAGCTTCAGCAAGAAGAAGTCTTAAAAAACCTACTTACCAAAATAAGCGATGACAATAGTAAATCTTTAAAGCCGCGACCCCTAGCAGTAAAGATATCTCCAGACCTGTCCAAGCAAGAGGTGCAATCTATATCTAGACTGGCAGTTACATGCGGATTTAATGGAATTATTGGAACGAATACAACTGTCAATCGCATTGGATTGAAAACCAAAGCGAATAGAATTAAAGATGCAGGCTCGGGGGGACTTTCTGGTAGACCGCTTACTCGCCACAGCACTGATGTGGTCGCTTGGATTAAGGAAGCTGTTGGAGATTCAGCCGCTGTTATCGGTGTCGGAGGCATTTTTAATGCCCAAGATGTTATTGATAAGAGAAATGCAGGTGCTGATCTGGTTCAGATTTACACTGGTTTTGTTTATAATGGTCCCTCAATGATCAATAATATTCAAAAGGCATGGATAAAATAGAGATCATAGAGTGTCCAAGAGATGCCATGCAAGGCTATTCAAGGTTATTTTCAAAAAAAGAAAAGCTTAGATATTTAAGAAGTCTTATGCCTGTCGGTTTTTCCGCTATTGATATTGGTAGCTTTGTCTCACCTAGAGCCATTCCTCAAATGGCAGATACTAAGATTATTTTAGATTCGCTATTAGAATCGAAAGGATCAAATAAATTTCTAGTTATTGCTGCGAATAAAAGAGGAGTAAGGAATGCTTTAAATCACAGAGCCGTTGATATTATTGGCTACCCTTTTTCAGCTAGTGAGACTTTTCAGAAACGTAATACGAACCGTTCAAGAAAACAAGCTATCAATGACTTACGGGAATATTCTGATTTAATCCAGGATAATAATAAGAGATTAGTCGTATACATGTCAATGGCTTTTGGGAATCCATATGATGAGAATATTTCAAACCAAGAAATTTTGGATCTAGTTGGTGAAATCTCATTGATTTCGCATTTTGAAGCCTTGTCCTTGAGTGATACTGTTGCTATGGCTAAAAAAGGATCTATAAACCTAATGGTCAGACTAATTCAAGAGAATATATCGGGTGTCCATTTAGGACTGCATCTGCATGTTCCAGGGGTTAATACTTCAGGACAAACATTATTGAAAGAAGCATGGAATTCTGGGATTAGAAGATATGACTCCGCTCTTTTAGGCTTTGGTGGTTGCCCATTTGCAGCTGATGATCTCTCCGGAAATTTATCGACAGAGTCTTTAATTACTTTTTTGGCAAGTGAGAAAGTGAATGATGGTATAAATCCAACTGCACTCGAAGCGGCCATGAATGAAGCTAGAGATCTTTTTTTGTAAGGTTTATCTCCTTTTTTTTACCTTTGAAACGTTGACGGGTTTCTAAACAGAGAAACAATAGGGAATTTAGTGTAAATCTAAAACTGTACCCGCAGCTGTATGCTTCAATGCTTCAGGATAATTGCCACTGACACGAATCGGGAAGGCGTCCTAAAGGGAAGTTAGTCAGAAGACCTGCCCGCAACCATAAGCCCGTCAGCACCGGGAAGAGTGCTGAAGAGAATTATGCATAAGCAGTTTATAATCCTTATTGGATTAATTGTTTCTTGTTCTAAAACCTATGGCCATAGCCTGGACACAGTTCTGGTTCTAAATGCCGTTCCAATATCCTCTTCATTATTTTTAGAATCAAAGATTTCTAAGAAATTACTAACCACATGGGATCGGCTTCCTTCCGATCCAATAGGAACTTTAATGAGAGGAGCCGATGTCAGAGCAATTAGCCCTGGTTCATCGATAACTATTAACCGTGATGGCTTACCATCAAATTATACCCAATTTGTTGTCAATGGTCATCTTTTCCAGTCCCCTGATTTGGGTGTTGTCGACGTAAGTATTATTCCAAGGTATGGTCAAATATTTTCTCGATCCAATAATGATTTAACACCTATTGTTGGGTCTGGCCTAGGGGGAACTGTATATTCTAGCTATCCCAGTAGCAAAAATTCAATTCAATTAAAGACTTCAAGTATCGGAAGTATTGGAATTGGTGGTAGTTGGTCAATTTTTAACCCAAAACCGAATCAAACTTTATCCGTATCTCTGGGACATGATACTTGGACACATGACTACACTTATTATAATTATCTCGGTCAAAAACTTAAAAGACTTGGTGCAAACGGTGAGAGATCTGAATTCAATATATTTAGCAGAGTTCTGAACTCAGAATCAAATGTTTGGAATAGCCAATCAGTTTATGGGATTAGTATGTCAAGGGGAATCCCAGAGCCTAGTTCGGCTGCATATCGAAAGGGAGCCGAGCAAACAGACAATCGAATTCAATTAAATAATTCAATCGGATGGTCCAAAAGAAATTATTTATTAGAAGCTAGACAGAGTGTTTTTTATAGCCATCAATCATATACCAATGTGATAAGTGATATTCTGGATACAAATTACTCTAACGGATCATCTCTTGAATTAATTAATATTTGGAAATGGGGTAAGTTTTCTCTAACTAACCAAAGCCAGGTTCAATACTTTGGGATCTCCGGACAAAATAAACCTGATACAGGCATTACTGCAATAAGTAATTTAACATCCCTTAAGCATCATATTTCAAAGACTCAATACATTAGTATCTACAATAAGTCATCATACCAAGACCTGCTAAATGGAGTAGGGGGAAGCAGTCCAGGAGTCCAATTTTTTACGCAATACAAAAAGAGAGAGTTAGATGTTCATTTAAAACGAATTTTTAGGTTACCCACTATGAATGACCTTTTTTGGTCTCCTGGAGGGAATCCTAACTTGATTCCAGAATCTGGGTGGGATTTAAA